>JAEEGL015475191.1_pt1 | contig 14712 bp, 8 predicted proteins | sample 9134231 | NCBI WGS metagenome assembly JAEEGL01 (sample SAMN16246548, study PRJNA631951) | gut metagenome | biome: gut microbiome; feature: rumen; material: fiber-attached | host: Bos | place: Iran: Karaj | collected 2018-10 | reverse complement strand
TACACAATCGACACTAAGTGCTCAGGCGAGACCAAGGTTCTTGACATCTATGAGAAGAAGACCGATGATGGCACTAACGTATGCCAGTGGAAGTACAACGGCGGTAACAATCAGCTTTGGCAGTTCGAGAAGGCAAACGTACAGGAGCAGACTGAGCCTGTAGTAGAGCCTGATCCAGAGCCTATCGTAGAGCCCGATCCAGAGCCTATCGTAGAGCCCGATCCGGAGCCCGTTATCGTTGAGGAAGGCCTTGAACTTGAGTATGCTATCAACAGCTGGGGTTCAGGCTACCAGGTTAGCTTCAAGGTTAAGAACAACACAGGAAGCGCAGTTAATACCTGGACACTTAAGCTCAACAAGAACGATGTAAAGATTTCCAGCAGCTGGAATGTAAATGTAAAAGAGAGCGGTAACTACTACGTGATCACACCTGTTGACTGGAACAGCTATATCGCAAATGGCCAGGCTATAGAATTTGGTATTCTTGGCGATGGACAGATTGGCAATTCAATTGGATACACACTTAACTGAAGAGTTTTTACAGACTCGGGCATAGCTTAAAAGCATATTAAAAGCTCCGGGGCAGATGGACTATTCTATCTGCTCCGGAGTTTTTATTATATTTTTATAATACTGTTTATCGATGATACGAAATTTAGTGATAAAATGTATGTGGTATATTAAGGATAATGCGCATTTTTTTATCTTTTTTAACGTTTGAGGAGGAAGTGGAATATGAAAAGAATATGGTCACTTATATTTGCAGCAATGTTTCTTGTTACTTCAATAAGTGCAGGGGGAATGTCTGTCTATGCAGCGGAAGGGATTGTAGTGGAGGAGGTTCTTACTTCTGATGAAGGAACTTTTGGGGAGCAGGAGACGGCAGAAGATGAAGGCTTTGCAGAAGAGATTTTCGAAGATGCTGCTGTGGATGAAGCTGACAATTGGGATACTTCAGAAACATACGAAGACATAATCGAAAGTGATTCTTTAATCCCGGAAGAGGAAGAAGTTGTCCTTTTGGAGAAAGAGTACAAGCTTCGTGTGCAAGCTAATGGCGGATATTTTACTGATGGCAAATCAAAAGATAAATATCCCTATATGGATTTTGTAGTTAAGCCAGATAAAACATTCATATATTCAAGTGCAGGTTATCAGATTATCAGAGATGGCTACATGTTCATGGGCTTTGCTCTTTCGAAAGACTCTACCGAGGTTGTGTATGGTACTCCAAGCCCAACAGGAGACTTTAGTTTTACTGCAACTTTGGAGGCTAAGAACTACGAATTATTCGCTGTTTGGGGAGAGCCACTTACAGAGGGACTTACCCTTTCAGAAAAGGAGCTGCATCTATGGGCTTCTACAACAGAAAGTAAGAGCATTACAGCACATGTGATCGGTGATGCATTAAAGGATAAAAAAGTTACCTTTGAGATCACGGATGATGACGATTCTATAGAAGTAATTACCATAAAGAAAACCACAGAGGATGGAAAGACTATTGAGATTGTTCCTAACAGCACGATTACGGAGACCAAAAAAGCTATTGTAACAGCCTCTGTATCGGATGATAAGGGAACAGAGTATAAGGATAGCTGTGTTGTTACAGTAAGTCCTTCTCCTGTAGCAAAAGCACCGGTATCGAGTGTGGAGCAGGGCCCGGTAAAGAAAGGAACAATAGTTTACCTTACAACAAAGACACCTCTTGCTGATATTTATTTTGGCAGAGAACCAGTGGACAGTTATGAGCTTTACAGCGACGGAATAGTAATCACGGAAGATACTGTAATAAAGGCCTATTCAAAGAGAGAAGGATACGAAAACAGCGAAACTGTAAGCTTTATGTATACAGTGATCAAGGATGACTGGGGTGATGTGACTGATCCGGAAGTCCAGAGCCTGTTTGGGAAGGATTCCTCGAATCTTCCTTCCGGAATATGGTATGTCCTTGCTGATGAGGATAATCCCTGCAGCTATTACAAAGGGGATGCAAAGACGAATTTCGTAAAGGTATATACCGGAAGTGAGATAACTTTTAACGAAAGCCTTCGTGTGTATCTTGGAAATGAGAGGCTTTATGAAAACAGAGACTACACCTTAAAGTTTTCAAATAATAAGCTTGTTGGAGATAAGAATCAGCAGCAAAAGCCTCCTTGTGTCACTGTGACAGGAAAAGGAAATTACAAAGGAAAAGCTGTACTTACTTTCTCTATTAAAAAGGCGAATATAAACGCAGCTGCATTTACTTCTGAGCGAAGTGTGGCAGTGGCCTCAGGACCAAAAGCAGTTCTGGCAAATACAAGACCTGTAATTTCATTTGCAGGTAAGAAGCTGACACTTAATAAAGATTATGCACTTGAGTATTACAAGGATCCGGGCCTTTCAGAAGCAGATAAGGTTTCAGATCCGTACACCCAGCTGATCACAGATAAAGCCACCTTCTATGTAAGAGCAGTCGCTCTTAGCAGCAGCTGCTTTGACGGCAAAATGACTGATTATGTCACTATCCGAGGGATTAGCAAGGGCTCTGTAACTGAAGCTACCAAACTCAAGCTTACAGACAATAATTCTAAGGCTCTTAAGCTAAGTTATGACGCAAAAAAGGATGGTGAGCCTATTAAGCTGCTGCAAAGCCTTTTTGAGGGTGAAAATCCTACAGCTATCGTATGGAATGGCAAGAGCACTCTTAAGTATGGAACTGACTATACTGTTGACGTGATTAAAGGCTACGACTATAAATCTGCAGGTAAGCATAGCTTTGTAGTCAATGGCGGTGGAGAAAAATATATTGGTTCCAAGACATTTACGTTTGAAATTGTTGGAACCAGTATGAAGAAAGTTAAGATAGCCGGGCTTAAGAGCTCTGTTGAGTATACACATAAGAACATTACATGGGATGACCTTTATGATCCGAACAACAAGGTTATCCAAAAACATAACAATAAAAGCGATACGAAATGGAACGGCATAACCCTTTATGTGAATGATACAAAGCTTGAAAAGGGTAAAGATTATGAGTGTACGCCTCCGAGTATTGATACTTTAGGAAAGTTTTCACTTCGCTTTGTTGGAATAGGTGCTTATACAGGAACGATTACAAAAACCATCACAGTCAAGGCCTACAACATAAAAAATGACGTTAGAGACTGTATTGAGGTTCATGCGGAAAAAACGGTTTATGCAAAAGAAGGAGCACGTCCTGAGGTTTCAGTAGTATTAGTAACAGAAAGGGATGCGCTTGGAAATATTGTCAGAAGCATTCCTTTGGAGGAAGGAATAGATTACACCCTGTCCTTTAAGAATAATAAAAAGGTTGTTGAAGAGTCGGCTCTTGGAAGCTTTGAACAAAGCAAACGTCCAACAGTGATAGTGAAGGGAAAGGGCAATTTTACAGGAAGCGATCAATCTGAGTTTTTTGCCATTGAAAAGGCTGATATTTCAAATACAACGCTTTTCGCAAATGATGTGATCTATAATCCTAATGGAAAAACAGGATACTTCAAGGCTGTTCCAAAGCTTATGGATGGCGGAAGTGCCCTTAAAGCCGGAAGTGACTATGACCTTGATGGAAGCTATGAGTATTACTATGCAAATACCGATCGCGAACCGGGAAGGATCTCTGATACCGATAAAGTAAAGGCCGGCACTCTTATAAGGGTAGTGGCTAAGGTTTCCTGCTCAGCTTCAAGTTTTTACACATCGGATAACACTACTAAGACTTTAGAGGGCTATTATAAAGTTATTGATAAGGACAAGGATATTTCAAAATTCAGCGCTAGGGTAATAGATGCTTCAGGACTGTCCTTTGACAACGGTAAAGATGTCTCTTTATTCAAAGAAGAGAATATTGAAGTTTCCTACAAGGCCAAAGGAAAGACTGCACCGGTTAAACTTTCATCTTCAGATTATGAGATTATTTCTATAAAGAATAATAAGTTTATTGGCACTGCAAGTGTGACTATAAGAGGCAAAGGAGAGTATGGAGGAACGAAGACTTTCACCTTCAGGATTTCAGCCAGGAGTATGAACTGATCTATGAAACAAAGAAGCCAAACATCTTCATCCTGGGTGCTTCCGATACTAATGATCATTGTCGCTGCTGTTTTGCTTTTATTCGGGAGTAGTCTGCTTAACTCAAAACAGGCACCACTTTACAATCAGCTACGAACGGGCTGGTCTGTTCAGCGTGGAGATAAGCTGGAGAATGACGTTACGCTGGATACCTATAGTCTTGGTAAAACAAAAAAAGGTGAGGTTATAACTATTACAAATATCATACCCAAGAGAGATGTGATCTCGCCTTCTATCATATTTAAAAGCAGTCTTTCGTCAGTTGATGTCAGGATAGATGGTAAGAATGTATATTCTTTTGGTACGGAATATAGCGATAAAGGAAAGTTTGTTCCTAAAAAATACAATTTGATAACTGTTGATGATGGAAGTGTTCCTCACCTGCTTGAAATCTCATTCACTGTTGCGGATAACAATGGTATGAGTGGTTTTTACCCTGTTAGATTTGGAACAAGGCGCGATATAATTCGGGATTTTCTGCAAAACAACAGGCTTTCGATTTTTGTTGGAGCTTTCTTTTTCATATATTCACTTCTTTTGATCTCTTTGGGTCTTTTTCTTATTATTTACAAAAGAAATGTGGTTTCGGTATTCCTCAGTTCATGGCTGTCTATGATTCTGGGTATTTATACCTATTCCTACGATGACATTTTCTGCTTTGTGAGTGACAATGATTACTTTTTCTCATGCATGGAGTATTTTTCTCTTTATCTGCTCCCTCTTTCTGTAACTGTGCTTTTATACTATACACATTCAGAGATAGCCAGAAAAAAGCAGCAGCTGACAATCGTGATCAATATAATACTTCCGGTTGTTTTCTGGATACTACACTTTGCAGAAGTTGTTCATATCAATATGTTTGTGACGACGATACAGATAGTCTGCATTTTTGAGATAATCTTTATGCTACCTTCTCTAATCATTGGACTTAAGGATGAGAATAAAAAGAAGATAGAATCAGAGCTTTATTCAGGTGTTGACTCTGAAGTGTACCTGCTCATGGGCTTTATCATCATAATATTCTTCAGCTTCCTCGAGATCATAAGATACAATCTTTTAAACAGAAAAATCAGACTTGGAGTATTTCAGAATTTCGCCAACGTTAATTTCCTGAATCTTGGAATGCTGTTTTTCGTAATTTGTCTGTTTATTTATTATTTCCTGAACAGCATCGAGCATCTTAACGCTGATAATGTGAAGAGAAAGCTTGAGGGTCTTGCTTATACAGATGCTCTTACAGGACTTATGAACAGAGCTAAATGTATGCAGTACGCAGAAACACTAAGTGGCTCCTTTGCTGTTGTAAGCTTTGATCTTGACAGACTAAAATACGTTAATGACAAGTATGGACACCTTGAGGGAGATAAGATGATAAGGTCCTTTGCGGAGCTTTTAAAGAGCTCTTTTGCGGATGCCAATCTCATCGGAAGAACAGGCGGAGATGAATTCCTCGCAGTATTTGAAAATCCTGCGTCCGACACCTGTGATAAGTGCATCAGAGCCTTAGAACAGGGGATTAGTGAGTTCAATACCGGAAATGAAAGATTTAAGCTGTCAGCTTCAGCCGGTTATGCTTACAGCTATGAAGCTGAAAAAGGAAGCTTCTTAGATACGTTTTATCTCGCAGATTCTAGAATGTATTCAGTGAAGGAGTCGCACCATGGTTAAAAGGGTAGTATCTCTTGCAATAGCCTTTGCCACATTTATATTGGTGATGGTGTTGGCCCATATTTTCATTGCTCCTGACGGTATTAAAAGAGTAAATGTACTTAAGGATGGATGGACGGTCAGCTATAACGACACTGTATATACAGATGTAAGCCTCCCTGATCTTCGAAACCTTATTGGGAATCCGACCTTCAGAGGGGACAGGATAGTATTGTCACATGAAGTGACAGGCCTTTCTGATTATGAGGCACCTACCCTCCTTTTTGAGACGAACTTCAGTGCATATACTGTGACCTGCGGACATAAGGTAATCAGGAGCGTTTTTTACGAACTTTATGAAAAAGGTGCTTTTATAGGAAGTGACAACAATTATGTGCTTCTTCCTACGTTTACCGAACCTGTAATACTGGAAATAGAACTACTTGTTTCTGAAGACGGTGCCTATGGTTATTACAACTCACCGGTTCTTGGGAGCTACATGGATGTGTTCCTATATACAATCTATGAGAACATTTTTATATTTATGTCCTCAGCGTTTCTTGTCATATTCGGAATAATGTTTTTGGCTATCGCTGTTGGATTTAAGAGCGATCTTCCTGAGATCAACATGCAGATGTACTCGGCGCTTTTATTTATAATGTTGGGAATCTGGAGTCTTACTCAGTTCAGGGTGGCTGATATGTTTATGGACACACATGGACATCAGACGGAGATAGAGTATATTTCGCTATATTTGATTGTTCCGCTTATGTATATGACAATGGGAAGTATGCAGAACTATCTTAAGAACAAGCTGTTCCTTATTTTTGCAACAATAGGAACACTGATTCCTGTTGTTTTGATCGCACTGCATTACATGGGACTTGTTCATATCAACAGGCTGCTTTTTGTCTATCAGCTAGATGCTTTGGGACTGGTTATTTTCATGGTGACGATGCTCGTAAGAGATATCAGTAACAGGCGGATTTCAGGCTCGCAGCTAATTCAGCTTATAGGTGCGACAGCGTTGGCAGTATCTTTCGTGTTTAATGTGTTTTTCTATTTTCTGGAAGTAAATGGAGTCTCCGAGCAGATCATGCTGTCCAAGAAGGCGGTTCCTATAGGAACGATGTGCATGGTATTTGCGACTCTTGTAAACTACAATATTTTCATTACCGAGTCCTATGCAAGGAAAAAAGAGTATGACTCTCTGGCGCATCTGGCTTACGCAGACGGACTTACCGGAATTCCAAACAGATCGCGCTTTGAAAAATATCTTAATGACCTTTGGGACATGGAAGAAGACTACTGTGTAATCAGTATTGATCTTAACGGTCTTAAGGTCGTCAATGATACCCTGGGACATCTCATGGGAGATAAGTATCTTTCGGAGTTTACTGAGGTGCTGGTTGATTGCTTCAAGGAAAAAGGCTTCGTTGCAAGAATTGGCGGAGATGAATTTGTCGCAATACTAAGAGGGGAGAATATGTCTATGGCTGATGAGCTGTTAAAAAAGCTTGATCAGTCCCTTGAGGATATAAATAAAAAAGACCCTTCGATAAACAGAAGCGCTGCTTCGGGCTATGCTTTCAGGCATGAAGCAGACAAAAAGGACTGGAACGAAGTATATCTTTTAGCAGACGAACGAATGTACAAAAATAAGGCCGATAAAAAGAGTCAGAGAAAGGATTGACGATATAGCTAAACAAGCGTTTTAATATATTGGAACGAAAAATATTCGGGAGAGTATGAAAAAATGGGTTCGAATAATGTGATAGTTAAAGTGATGTCCAGGGGGCGACATATTTTAAGGGTAGGTAAGAGACTGCTGATCAGCCCCACTTTCAGAGCCCAGTGGCTTATGGAAAAGGGCGAAAAAGACAGGGTCCAGCAGACCACCCAGAGAACCTGGGAGGACAGATATCCGGAGATCTTCACTGCCTGTAAGGAATATTTCGACGGACAGGGGAAGGAGAATATCAAGATTCTATCCTTTGGCTGCTGCACAGGAGAAGAGGTTGTTACCTTAAGGCGATATTTTCCAAAGGCAGAGATTGTTGGAGCAGAGCTTAACAAACATAGTCTTAAGATCTGCAAGGACAGGAAAATGGATGAAAAGGTTCATTTTATTTATTCCGATCCCAAGCTGATAGAAGAGTATGGACCTTACGATGCGGTCTTTTGCATGGCTGTTCTTGAAAGATATCCCGATCTGGTTAAAAAGAATGAGATCCTTGATATAAAGGATATGTATCCCTTTGAAAAGTTTGACAAGCAGCTCCATGAGATAGATTCCTATGTTAAGGACGGCGGAATGCTGACGATCCACTTCACACACTACGACATCACGGATACAGACCTGGCAGAAAAGTACAGCTCCTATGGCGAGCATGGTTTTGTCGGAATGATATTTGGCAAAGACTCCAAAATAAAAAAGAACAAGCTGTTTCATCAAAGTATGTATATTAAACAAAAGGCAATGTGAATTTTCACATTGCCTTTTATGTTTTTAACGAATGTGTTTGTGCAAAAATACCCGAATTTTTCAATGTTTGTAATAAAACTAGGAAAATTTACGGAAAAATATACAAAATACGCAAGATATGCATAGTAATGAGCAAGATGTGAAGGGTGAAAGAGTGTGATAATTGCTATGATTATGGTGCTCGAGCAAGCGCGGATGCGCTAAAAATCTAAGCTGAAGGAGGATGATCGGAAAAAAGATGAGAATTTAAGCCGGAATCATGGTGGGGGCCATGATAGGCACGGGCAAATATCCGGTGGCTGCTTTGCAGAAAAGCCCAAATGTAGAATGAAAAGGAGAAGGTATGAAGAAAATTAGTATACGGAGCTTATTTGCTAAGCTCATGGTTGTTGTGTTCCTTGTAAGTATGCTTGGAATGTCTTTTACCACACAGGTAAAGGCTGCCAGCTATAATTTCATGGAAACCTATGGCGCTAAGTACGGATATTCCGGAAACTGCGTTCATACTTACATGCTCAGAAATCAGAGCACTGTAAATGCTATCAAAAAGGATTCTAATATCGTTACCCTTGGAAATGAGTTTAAACCTGATTATCTTCTTGGAAGCAGGCAGGCAACACTTATTTCTGTCTCAGAAGCCAGAAGACTTGGCTATTATATTCCTTCAAACTATTCAGAAAGCTATGTACCTAAGATTGACTTCTCTACTGTAGATGAAGCAATGAAACTTTGCTATCAGAATGGCCTTAAGATGAGAGGACACACTCTTGTATGGCATTCACAGACTCCTACCTGGTTCTTCAGAAACAATTACTCAGGAAATGGCGGCTTTGTAAGCCAGTACACAATGGATGCACGTCTTGAGTTCTATGTAAAGTCAGTTCTTGAGCATGTATACTCAAGCCAGTACGGCCAGGTTGTTGTTTTCTGGGATGTTGCCAACGAGATCATGCACGCCTCCAATTCAGGATGGGAAGCAGTTTATGGCAACAACAAGACAAATGCAACTTATGTAAAGAAGGCATTTAACTATGCCTACGAAGTACTTGAAAAACACAATCTTACAAATTCAGTAAAGCTTTTCTATAACGACTACAATACCTACATGGTTGTCAATGACGAGATCAAGCTTGTCAATTACATCAACCAGGGCAAGAAGGTTTGTGCAGGTATCGGAATGCAGTCACACCTTAGTACCAGCTATCCTTCTGTAGATTATTATACACAGGCTCTCAATGCCTTTATCAAAGCAGGCTTTGAGGTTCAGATCACAGAGCTTGATATCAAGAACAAAGGCGATCAGGATCTCAACAACTATACCTACAACCTCTTCAAGAGCATCAATACAGCTAAGAAGAGTGGTGGAAACATTTCCTGCATTACCTGGTGGGGACCTTCAGATGCTGAGACCTGGCTTCGCGGAGAAAAGCCACTTCCATGGTCAAACATCGGCGTAACAAAGGGTGCTTATGACGCTCAGGTTAATGCATATCTTGATGTATTCGGAACACCCGGACAGAGCAGCACACAGCCAAACAATCCGCAGCCACAGCCCACTCAGCCAAGCCAGGGCCAGACAGATACAAACGGCACAGCACGTATAGATGATGGCTGGTATTACATCAAGGGCGTTCAGTCACAGAAGTACCTCACAGTTGAGGGCAACAGAGCAAGTGGCTGGACCAATGTATGCATCAGCCAGGGCACAGGCGTAGATGGACAGAAGTGGTATGTTACCAACACAAATGATGGTTACATCAACCTTACTTCAGGTCTTGGCAACTTCATGCTTGATGTAGCCAACGGCGAGGATGCTGATTCAATCAATATCGGTATCTATCAGGGCTACGGCGGAAACGCTCAGAAATTCGTAGTAAAGAACACAAATACAAACGGCATTTATACAATTGCCACAAGATGCTCAAATGCAGCAAGAGTTCTTGATGTAAACGGCAAAAAGACTGCAGATGGCACAAATGTAATTCAGTACAGATATAATGGAAATCAGAATCAGCAGTGGCAGTTTGAAAAGGTTAACGGACAGACTCAGCAGGATCCACAGCCTGCACAGGATCCGGAGCCTGTAGTAGAGCCCGATCCTCAGCCACAGGAGCCTATTACAGATCCACAGCCTGTCACAGACGCATCACTTGACCTTACCTATTCAATCAACAGCTGGGGGTCAGGCTATCAGATCAGCTACAAGATAACCAATAACACCGGAAGCACAGTAGACACCTGGACACTTAAGGTTAATAAGAATCAGGTTAATCTTGATTCAAGCTGGAACGTTAACGTAAAGGTAGAAGGAAACTATTATGTAATAACACCTGTTGAATGGAACGCAACCATCGCAAGCGGACAGAGTGTAGAATTCGGTTCAATCGGTGTTGGTCAGATTGGCAATTCCTTTGACTATGTATTTGAGACCACAACCTCCGGCGGATCAAGCGAGCAGGGCGGTGGATATACACCTGAGCCAACTCCTGAGCCTGTTGTAGAGCCAGAGCCACAGCCTGAGCCTGAACCATACGTGGAGCCTACACCTTCTGTTAACCCTTATTCTGTTGTTAAGAATTCTATTCCTTCTCAGTACACAGCAGTAAGAAACGGTCAGGGATCAGGTTCTATCGTAAGCATTTCTTACACAGCACATGATTACTCAGCTAACGGAAGTGCTTATACCAAGAAGGCTAATGTTTACCTTCCTGCTGGTTACAGCGCAAACAAGAAGTACAGCGTGCTTTATCTTCTCCATGGAATTGGCGGAAATGAGAACGAGTGGGGAATGAATAACAACAATTCACGCGTAAAGGCTATCATGGATAACCTTGCATACTATGGCGATATTGAAGGCTTTATCGTTGTTACACCTAACGGAAAAGCTTCAGCCAGCGGATCAGTAGATTCTTTCTACAATTTTGGAAAAGAGCTTAGAAACGACCTTATACCATATATTGATTCTCACTACAGCACCTATACAGACAGAGACCACAGAGCATGTGCAGGTCTTTCAATGGGTGGTATGCAGACAATCAACATCGGTATCGGTGAGTGCGTAGATCTTTTCAGCTATTTCGGAGCATTCTCAGCTGCACCTACCAGCAACACAGCTTCCAAGACAGCTTCAATCTTAAATGGCAACAGCTATCCGATCCACTTTTTCTATAACATTTGCGGACTTCAGGATGGAACAGCATACTCCAGCGCATCAGCTGCAGCAAAGAACCTTCCTTCAGTTTGCAACCAGTTTGTAGACGGACAGAACTTTATGTGGCAGGAACTCAACGGTGCTCACGATTTCAATATCTGGTACCTTGGTTTCTATAATTTCGCACAGCTTGCATTCAAATAATTAAGATATAACCTACGCTAAAAAGGGGATAGCCGTTTAACGGCTATCCCCTTTATTTGGCGTAAATCAGTCTGCGTATTTAACTCTTATTTCTTCTATCTTGTCATAGCTCTTTTCAAAAGCATCAACTACTTTCGGAGAGAACTGTGAACCTTTCTGCCTCAGGATCTCTGCTTTTGCAGCCTCAGGTGGCCAGGGCTCCTTGTAGGATCGCCTGCTCGTAAGAGCATCATAAACGTCTGCAACTGAAACAATCTGAGCGTAAATAGATATTTCGTTATCACAAAGGCCTCTTGGATATCCAAGTCCGTCCCATCTTTCATGATGTTCATAGGCAATTGTCTGGGCGATGTTCATAAGCTCGCCGCTGCTTTGAGACAGAAGCTTATTTCCGTAGGCTGAGTGGGTCTTTATGATGTCGTATTCATCAGGAGTGAGTTTGCCTTTCTTTTCGATTATCTCATTCGGAATCATCAGCTTCCCTATGTCATGCATCATGGAAGCAATCTTGATAGTGTTTATATCGGATTCTTCGGTAAAAAAATATGAGGCGAGAATTGCGGTATATTCGGATACTCGTCTTATATGCTCCCCGGTCTCACCTGATTTTGCTTCTGAAATAGAGGCGAATTCTCTGATAATGTCGGTCTGGCTGTCCTGAAATTTTTGCAGGTACTCAAGCTTGTTATCCTGTGCTCTGGACAAATGTATATTCAGTTTGGAGAAGCCTGCAGCGAAAAAACAGGATATGATTATTATCGCATCAAGCCATATAACAACTATGTTTAAAGTGTCATATTGCAGCTCTTCAATGAAGTAATATGCGCTGTAGCAGGTATCTATAAGAATAAAAAGCGTGAAATTATAGTGGAGAACCGGCTTCCAGCTTAGTGACTCCACGTGAGTAGCGATGTATTCCATATCCTTTGCATGCATTAATGCAAGGAAAACAAGAGCAACGAAATATATGATCAGATATTCAACCGCATTCCTTGAAAGAGTCAGAGCAAATCTGTCCTGAAGGACGTACTGAAAATACATTGTGGCTGCAACGACGATTCTTTCATCCAGGATCTTTGCGTATAAGATAATTGGAATAAGAATAAACAATAGGTCAATGACAATGTTGTATACAACAAAAATACCTGTGACCGTAATGTCGTCGTAGTTTAAAAAGGGAGTGAGGATACTGTTGAAGGTATTGAAGCTGAATAATTCGGCGGTGATACTGACGATTGGGCCTGAAATACAAAAAAGAAATATACCTAATAAAAGCTGCTGTAGCTTTGTATATTTGTCCTTTATTATCCTTAGGGAAAAAAGGGTAAAAAGAACCGATACTATCAGTCTTGGCCAGTAATATAGAGCTACTTCCTTCATAAAATTACCTCATAACATTTGAACAAACTCCCATTTGATTATATACGAAAACAGAGAGGAGTTAACGTAATTGCAGAATTAATTTCTTGATTTTATAGAAAATTTAGTCTTTTTTTCTTTGCATGTGATAGTTTTGTGATATTGATGATGATAATATGAGCTCAACAAATAAAAAAACACTGTGCTAAAGCGTTACAGCACAGCGAACATAAAAGAGAGAATGAGGAGAAAACCAATATGAAGAAGACAATTTCAAAGATAGTTGCAGCAGTTTTATTACTTGGCATTTGCTTCGGCGCTTTTGGTGTTAAGAGTTATGCATACAGTGAGATCCCTGAGTACTTCGATTTTGGAGACTGCGTAGTTAACATGGACGCAGGTTCTACAAGAGAAATGTGGATCAGATCAACCTACAAGTATGCATGCTATGTTGGAACACATTCAAGCAGCGGAACTTATGTTGAGTGCTCTGAGAAAGCAGGACAGGAGAATATCAAAATTCATGTTGGAGCTGACGAGACAGAAAGCACAGTATTATTATACTTCTATGTAAGAGATAACGCCGTTAAGTGTGATGATATCCACGACTACATCCAGGTTAATGTTAAGAACATTGACTACGGATATGCTCAGAGAAAAGCTCAGGCAGAGTCACTTAAGTGGTATGCTAACAACAACAGCGAGTTTAATGCTTACTATTACTACATGAACTATGAAGATCTTAGAAATGCTTACGGACTTGATGCTGATGCACTCTTTAACCATTACAACTCTCTTGGAAGAGCTGAGAGAAGAGTAGCAAACAAGCTTATTACAAAATAATAAAAGAAAAATGAAAAAAGTGGGCTGCCTGAGATATGGCAGCCTCTTTTCTTGCCTAAAAAGTAATAAAGAATTACAATAAAATAGACGAAATATAGTTTATATAAAACGTGTTTGTACGACAATAAAGATCTTCTGGACAAGGGTGGACATATGGACACACTGCTGGTTGGAAATACAGGTTATCTTTCAAAAGAATACATAAATATAGCTTTTGCATCGGACAATGTAGTGGTGTGCGATGCTTATCGCTTTGCCGGAAAGGATGAAAATGTCACTTTTTTTGACCAGCCAGTCATGAGTGATAAGTTCAGAAGAATCTTTGATACATATTCCTTTGGCAGAGTCATTTTTTTCTCCTACACACTTAATAAGCACAGTGATCAGTCGGGCGAGATTGAGGAGCTAAGACGCGTTTGTTCCTTAAGTCAAAAGCATGGCGTATCACAGTTTGTTTATCTGCTATCTGATGAGGCTCTTGTTGATTCTGAAAACAGTGACACCATCATCTTTAATTCCACTGAGAACATCTGCAAATACTATGTGGAAAATTACCGTATTGACGTAAAAATCGTATATTGTCCTTATCTTTTAAACCCGGACTATCAGAATGACTATTTTTGCAGAATCCTGAAAAAAGTCGAAGATAAGGAGGTTGTAGACCTTAAGGCCCTTGAGAGCGAGAGGGCATACTTTCTTAAGGTCTCTGATCTCATGGACTTTTTTGCAAGGCTATTTGATGCGTGGGACAGTCTGAAAACAGAGGGTGATGAGGACAGGCATGAGATCGACTACTTCTACCTAAAGAGCGGTGCTAAGACTACCTATGGAGAGATCAGGGATCAGATTTTGCGTTTTTATCCTGATGCGAAGCTGATTCTTTCAAAATCCGGAATTAAAGGCAGAATCGAGCATGGAGAGGATAAGGCAAGAGAAAAGCTTGGCTGGTTTG
>JAEEGL015146814.1_pt1 | contig 14712 bp, 8 predicted proteins | sample 9134231 | NCBI WGS metagenome assembly JAEEGL01 (sample SAMN16246548, study PRJNA631951) | gut metagenome | biome: gut microbiome; feature: rumen; material: fiber-attached | host: Bos | place: Iran: Karaj | collected 2018-10 | reverse complement strand
TCCTTGAGACCTGCGGCATATATACTCAAGCCGCCGTCAAAGGAGAAGCTGCTTGATTCCATACGGGGATGTCTTGGATGATGGATCACGATCATGCGAATGGAGAATAAAAGGGGAGACAGGGGACGGTTCTGTGTCTCCTTGACAAGAGAGTTCGTGATATGATTTTCTTATAAAGATCCGTACCCCCCTTACGGATTATCCATTATTTTTTTATTAATTTTTAATTATTAAATAATCTCCCCATATGTACGGGGATTATCCACGAACAAACAGGGATGGCTATCGGGAATACAAAAGCAGCAAACACATATGTGCGGAATGCCAATACCTGAGTCAATGCACGGACAACAGAGATCATCAAAAACTTATAACCAGGCATGTATGGGAAGATTACATGGAGCTATGCGAAGACATACGGCACACAATAGGAATGAACGAACTGTATAAGCTCCGAAAAGAGACAATAGAGCGGTTGTTCGGAACAGCAAAAGAAAACCACGGATTCAGATACACACAGATGTATGGGAAAGCGCGAATGGAAATGAAGGTCAGGCTGACCTAGGCATGCCTAAATCTAAAGAAGTTAGCGAAGATGCTTCAAAGAAAGGGGATATTAGGACCTTCATATGATAGTTCATCCGGTTGTCAGATGGCTGCCTGATGAAAATATCATTCAATACAGAAAAATGGGAGCAGAACTCGAAGTTCCACTCCCACTTTGTCTACAGTCTGAGATAAGAGGATTATATCCTCTTATCTTTTATAATTTTGCGGATTTATGGATCTGCGTAATGAAATCAAATGCTTATTAATATATGACCTTGGAAACATAAAAAGTGCGTTGCCTTTGCGTTGCTATTACGAGGAGGTGTCCGCAAACCTCCTTTCTTACTGCGTTTGCGAGTCACGTGACTGTTCGAGGTCTCAGAGCCCTGGCGGGCTCTTCGGTCGGTGCTAAACGAAGGTCCCCCGGACCTTCAGCACCCCGTCTCGCGCAATAAGTCCGCGCAAAACCGATAAGCTATAGTAGATACCAACGATTGGTGCTATAATTCTATCGAAAAAGCAATAGAAAAGATTGAGAATGAAGAATATCATGAAAAAAGCCATGTCGTTAGTTTTTATTGTCATGGCAGTGCTTCTTGCAGGATGCACGATCGACAACAATTTATCCGGGGATGAGTATCCTGCTTGGGATCATTGCAGAATATATCTGCAGCAGCTTGGAGAAAATACCAATGATTCCGGGCTCTTTGTGTATGAAAAATCTGTTAACGGACATTCGCACGAAGCACTGGAGGTATATGATATTGCAAGTGGAGAATCAACAGAGATTTTTCGTATATCCTCCGGAGATAAATATATAGACGGGGTCTATTACGTCGGAGATGAAGTATTTTTCTCGGTAGAGGCGTCAGAAGGAAGAAAATATTATAAGTACAGATCTAAAAACGGTGAGATTGAGAATTGTCAGTCTGAGACCGGAGAGATCGTGGATCCTGATTGGCCCTTATATAGTGTGGATGATGGGACTGCCGCAGTCGCTTATGCCTATGTGAATACTCCGGAATACGGGAAAGTGACTTTTACCAAACATCTGAATGACAGCAGATACTATTATTCACCGGATGAACAAAACTTTTATGAAATGACCGGTCTTACGGACAAGGACTACGATGAATCCGGTATTGAATGGGGGAATCTGGCGTATAGTAACGGGAAGGTGTATGGTGTTCTTACTGCTGTCAGGATCAGATCCAAAATCAGTAAAATTGTTTTCGCCGATATGAAAGATGTGACTACCGAACAGGTAAAAAAGGACCTCTTATTTTCCTTTGATCCGGCCACCGGCAAGTATGAAAAACTGTATGAAACAGGGAACGGCTATTCCAGGATCGTCGGATTCCATGATGATTGGGTCTATATCTATAAAAACGGTAATCTCTCAAGAGTATCCCTGTCATCACGGGAGTCTGAGAGTATCTGTGATCTGGAGCCAAGAGATGTAACCTTTAGCTGCATAGGTACAAAACTCGTGATTTTTGATCCGAATACAGAGGAAGTCGTTAAGGTAGTATCGATGACTGATTGAAAGGGTATCCGAATGGATACCCTTTTTCTATGCTTAAAAAAATATAAAAAATACTGAAAAATAATTATAGCATTTTCTAAATATACATTGTATAATACAAACTTGGGTCTATTGTTACATTTGTTCGTTTAAGAGGTTATGATGAAAAAGAAAATGACAGTAGTTCTTATCATACTGGCGCTGGTAGCCGCGGGTCTTATTGCCCGTAGCGTTAAAACGTATTACCAAAACCGGAACGCCAAGGAAGCCATAGTTGCCGAGTATGATACAGAGCTTGAACGTGTTTCTTATGATGCTTCAAAAGAGATCGAGGCAGCGAAAAAGAAATTTGATGAGATCGATGAAGGTGCAAAGATCATAAGGGACCGCTCCACACAGGAAGCAAGAAGTGCGGCTCTTGTTTTTCAGGGAGTTCAGGACAGGGCGACTGTTGAACAGATACTTAAGATCCTTCAGAAATATGACTGCAAGGCGACTTTTTGTGTAGGAGGCAATGTTGCTTCCGAAGATTCCGACCTGTTACAGCTTATTGACAGTGAAGGTTTTACCCTGGCGGATAATGCGCTGAATGGGGAAACGTTCATGGAGGAGCTTGACAGCGACGAACTCATTACAAATTTTGCCACATCTCATAAGATACTGAGTACTTTGACCAATGATTCCCCGAATATCATGATGTGCAATTCCACATTCTATGCTGATACGGTTGCAAGGGCGGCCAAAGCCTGCGGTTATGATAAGCTTATAGCCGCATCAGCAGGAAAATTCATCAACAAAAACAGTTTTAAGGATTTCAAAAATACATGTGAGTACACCGATAAGCTTAAGGGCGGCAACATTCTTGTTATCAAGCTTAACGGGCCATTGACGCCGCTTGAGTATGAGGCTAACAATGCGGTCATAGATCCGGCCAAGGATAAGAAGCCGACTGAAGCCACGCAAAAGCAGGAGGAAGAGGAGAAGGAAGAGTCAGACATCCTTACAACGGTCGACTGGCTGTGCAGGGCCCTGCGGCAATCAGAGGTAAAAACCGTATCTATCACCAATATGAAAGCACAATCCGATGAGGAGTATATTAAGGAACTCATTCAGGCGGGAGAAGGGGTTTCATATGAGACAGTGACCGGTATAAAGACGATCGAGGATTCGGTCAGTCTCGTCTATAAAGGCATTCCCAATGAGGAGACGACAGAAGCTTTGATAGAGCTGCTTCAGGGTCATGAGGCCGAGGCTGTTTTCTTTGCCAAAGCTTCGGACGTGACATCAAATCCCGAATCGGTCAGGCTTCTTTCGGATGCCGGATTTAAGATAGGGAGCATGGGCTTTGACGGAACTGATATGAGCAGTCTTGAGCCGCTTGACATATACAGGCAGTTTTCCCTGTTTGAACGTAAGCTTCTTGAGCAGGAAGGAAGGCTGTGCAGATACTATTATCCTCCTGCAAACAGGGTATCGGAGAAGGTAAAGTCTGTTGCGGGAGCGTTGGGCTATACGGTGGTGATACCCGATAAGAGATACTTTGGCGTAACAGCCGAGGCGCTTGAGAACGGCAGGATCTACAGGATCGACTGCGCGGATGAGGGCCTTATGAGCGATACGCAGAAGCTGCTTGCTGCCGCTGATAACATGGGGAAATCAGTCGTAGACATACCCAAGATCATAGCGAGCGGTAAGGCAAGGCCGGTTATAGAGGATGAAGTAGTAGCAAAGCTGAGGGAAGAAAACGGGGGTAAACAAGCTGCGGTACATGACACGGTCTATACCACCGAGAAGGCTTTTTCCTTCCTGTTTTACGGGATCAGCAACAGGGCTACCCTTAAGGATGTGCTTAAGAACCTTGATTCGAAGGGATATAAGGCTACCTTTTTTGCAAACTACAGTGAATTTGAGGAATGCGAGGATGCAGTCAGGAGTATCCTGGATGCGGGCCATGAGATAGGAATAGCTTATATAGAATCAGAAGCTTGTCCGCAGGAATTCGACAGTGTGGCCAGATATCTGTTGGGAATAAGCCAATATACGGAATGGAAGTACGATCTTAAACCGGTTTCCGTAATGATGCCGTATGGTGAAATAAACAAGGAGACCAGAGAAGCGATCAGTGCCTGCGGAATGGAATGTGTGGGCAAGGAGATATCGCTGGTTCAGACTAAGTATGTAGATGCGGAAGATGTTAATGAGTTCTATGGCAGTCTGGCAGGAAAGATCAATCTCCACAGGGGCAGTCTGGTCTATATCCATATGAACGCCTTTTCTGCGGACATTGAACAGGAAGCAGATGAAGACGGAGAAGTAAAGACGATAACCGGTCAGTTGTTGCAGAAGTTTATAACAAATAAAGTCGCGGCACTGACTTACAAAGATGTATATGGGCAGGTCATAAGTTCAACTGCATATCACAGCAAGGCCTATCACGATCTTGCGCATTCATCACGTAACTGGTCTCCGGGCGGCGGCGGAGGCGAGATCAGCGCAGATAAGAACTTACTTACCAATACGGTAGGGTATAAAGACAGCTTCAATTACATGAAGGCCCGGTATGTCGGTAATTATAATGCAAGCGGGGAAGAAAACCTTCCCGGATTTGATTTCATAGAACGGTATATGCTGGATAAATCAGGAAGGATCACAAACAATAAGGTGCTGTTCCTGACCTTCGATGACTGGGGAACCGATTATTCCGTTAACCAGCTGCTGTACGTGCTTAACAAATACAATGTAAAGGCGACTTTCTTCTTCGTAACCCAGAATGTACCCAATAATCCGAATCTGCTGCGTGCGGTAGCGGAGGAAGGACATGAGATCGCCTCTCATACGGATACGCATATGGTGCTTTCGAATGAGATAATCGCTGATAACGTAAACAAAAAATATCTGTATGGAGAGATCACGCCGGAACAGGCGCTAAAACTCAGAGAGGATCTTGCCAGGAACTACAGTGTTCTGCACCGGTACACGGGTGATGTGACGGTCAATGGCAAGAGGGCGTTGTCACTGAACTTCAGGCCTCCCACGCTGGCTGTAAGTAAGCTTGGTCTGTATCAGGTATTTGATGTGGGATACCATTACAGCATAATGGGAGATTTTTCGACGAATGATTATGCGGCAACCTCTATGGACGAACTCGTCAATCTGTTTGCAAATGGAAGAAGCACATGGGAAGGGCAGAAAACAATAGGTCCCGGAAGCGTTATCGTCATGCATATGTCGGAAAATGCGCAGTACACGGCAGAAGCGTTGGATATAATGATACCTAAATGGCAGCAGATGGGTTATTCATTTGCAAGGATTGATGATTATTTAAAATAAGATGAAAAAGAACAAGATTCAGGAAAATGAGCTAAAGCTAAATATAGAAGATGTCCTCATGACGGAGAAATCCGACAGGAGACTGTTGTCATATGCACCCGACAAGACCGATCAAAGGAAGGGAAGCGACAGACGCGGGTCCGAATCGGGTGACGTTGAGTCATTCGAAGACATAATCGCAGTCAAGAAGGCAGGTATCCGTTATAACGTTACTTATGAGGTAAAGATAACGGCAAAAATGCCGGATAAAAGTCATGGGAAGCGTAAACTGAAGTTCCGCGGGACGAGTCTTGATGTTTCAACGACCGGTATACTTGTGCAGTTGCCCGAAGAGGCCGAGGAGATACTGGCGAAGGCTTCGAAGATAAAACTTGATTTTTCCGTCCTTCCGGGTTCAATGCCGGAAGGCTATGAAATGAGGGTAATAGAGAATGCAAAGGTAGCAAGGACAGTAAAGAAGGATGACAAAACGGTGCTTGTCGGCTTTGTATTTGACAAAAACCTCAACATGTACGCTGCAAGGCGCAAGGACCGTAATATGCTGACGGTATCTGCGATCCTGCTGGCATTTATAAGCATGTGCATCCTGCTGATGCGTGCTGAATCCATCATTTATTTCAAGTCGAGCAAGTGGCTGTATCTCTACAGTATCCTGGCTGCGATCTTCCTTTTGAGCCGCTATGTATTTGCGATATTTTACCGTCCGGTAAAGATCGATCCCGATTTTACTCCGGGAGTTACGATCCTGATCCCATGCTTTAATGAGGAGGAATGGATAGACAGGACCATCATCAGCTGTATGAACCAGGATTATCCGGTTGACAAGCTTGAGGTGATCGTAATAGATGACTGCTCAACAGACGGATCGGTGGATAAGATAAAAGAAACAATTGAAAAATTACAGGGAGAGTCCGAGCGGTTTGATGTAAATGAGCGCTTAAAGTACATAGTACAGGAACAGAATGCCGGAAAAAGGGAGGCGCTCGTTAAGGGAGCGATCGAGGCAAAGCATGAATTATGCGTTTTTGTTGATTCGGACAGTTTCCTTGATCCCTTTGCGATAAGAAATCTGGTCCAGCCCTTTAAGGATCCGAAGATGGGCGGCGTTGCCGGAAGGACTGATGTTGCAAATACCTACACAAACGCTCTGACCAAGATGCAGGCGGTCCGTTATTATATAGCATTCAGGGTCATGAAGGCAGCGGAAGGACTGTTTGACTGTGTGACCTGTCTGTCGGGACCTTTAAGCTGTTATCGCAGGGATATAATAATGAAGAATAAGGACAAATGGCTTAATCAGTCATTTCTCGGGCAGAAGGCTACATTTGGTGATGACAGGGCAATGACCAATTTCGTGCTCCGCCGTCACAGGACCACTTATCAGGACACTGCCATATGCTCGACCATAGTTCCCAACAGATATAAGACTTTCCTTAAGCAGCAGATGCGCTGGAAGAGGAGCTGGCTGCGTGAATCGATAAGTGCGGCGACGTTCATATGGAAGAAGGAGCCTTTTGCCTCGGTGACATTCTACATGGGACTTGTAGTCCCGGTAGTTGCCCCGGTGGTTGTTGTATATAACCTTATTTATGTACCCATAACGCAGCATATCTTCCCGACGGCGTTTCTTGTCGGACTGATGCTGATGGCCATGCTGATGAGTATGGCACAGATGCTCTTAAGGAAGAGTACCACATGGATTTTCGGAATGCTTTTCTGTATTTATTACGAAGCAGTTCTTTTGTGGCAGATGCCTATAGCGTGGTTTACCTTCTGGAAGTCAACCTGGGGAACCAGAATGACACCGGAGGATCTCAGGGTAGCTGAAGAAAAGGCAGCGGCGAAGGCAGCGAGAAAGGCTGCAAGAAAGGCAGCGAAAAAGAGGAAGCAACATGAAGGTTGAAACAGGAAAAGATGTCATTAAGATAATCCGGACCGTTATAGAACTGGCGGTTGTGGTATTTCTGGTTTATCTGACTGCACGGGCATTGCTTGTATATCGTGAATATGTTCCGTATGATGATAAGAATACAGAAGTTGTTGATGGAGAAGATCACGGGTTCCTTGCCCTCTCCTATATCGGTGTGGCCAGGGAAGGTACAGAGACACTGATATCAACAAAGCAGCTTGAGGAGCAGTTAAGAACGCTTGCAGATCTGGGCTATGTGACGATCACCCAGCAGGATATCCTGGATTATTATGAAAACGGCAAGCCGCTCCCTAAGAAGGCAATGTTTCTTATGTTTGAAGATGGCAGAAACGATACCTCGGTATTTGCACAGCCCATAATGGAAGAGTGCAACTACAAGGCAACGGTCTTTTCGTACGCCGAGAAATTCATAGAGAACGATCCTACATTTTCGATGGCTGATGACCTTAAGAGCATGGAGAAGACGGGCTTCTGGGAGTTGGGCAGTAACGGGTACAGGCTTCAGTACATCAATGTTTTTGACAGGAACGGGAGGTTCCTCGGAGAACTTACAAGTAAGGAATATTCCCTGATAATGCCGTATCTTGGTAAGGATTACAATCAGTATCTGATGGATTTCCTGAGGGATAAGAATAAGCTTCCCGTTGAGACGCCCGACATGATGAAAAGGCGTGTCGAAGGTGAATACGGGCTCATGAAGGAAATGTATATGCAGGAACTTGGTAAGGTTCCGAGGGCATATGTCCTTATGCATTCAAATACGGGGGGTTATGCCACAAACGATAAGGTCAGCAAGGTCAATGAAGACAGTATGTCGAAGATATTCGACATGAACTTCAACAGGGAAGGCTATTCCATGAATTATTCGGATTCATCGATCTATGATCTGACACGAATGCAGCCCGATGCATGGTGGTCGACAAATCATCTTCTTATGCGGATAAAATGGGATCTGCCCGAAGAAGACAGGGAGTTTATCGAATTTGTGGATGGTGACAAGGCAGACAGGGATCATTTCGAGACCGTATGCGGTGCCCTTGAATGCAGGCCGGACGAAGAGAAGATAGTTGTTACGTCTGAACCGGAAACATACGGCGTTGCGAAGGTCAAGGGTGAACCCGTATCCGATGTGACTGTGGAGGCAACTCTTAAAGGAAACAAACTGGGAACGCAGACGGTTTATCTCAGGGCTGACGATGCACTCAACGGTTATGTGGCCGTAGTTCTTGAGAATAATATGATCTATGTGAACGAATCGGGAGGAGAACCGATATTTACACTTGATCTGCGTGACTTTGACGGAGTTAAGAAGATATCCAAGGATGAATACAGAAGGGATTCGATGGCGGACGAATACGCTGCGCTTGCAAGATATTCGGGCAGTTACCGTGAATCCCAGGAATATAAAAAGCTTGAAAGTGAAACAAGGCTCAGGAGCGCGGCAAGCGTGGAAGAGGGAGCCGAAGAATATATACCGCCTCTTCAGGCCAGCGACAGCGGGTCAAGGAAGTTAAGGATAGTCCTTAACGGAAACAGTCTCTGGCTGTACGTTGATGACAGGCTTGCGGCAGAAGAACTGCATATAGAGAGGACGGAAAAGGGAAGCGTGATGTTTGGTGTGCTCGGTCCCGATCTGGATGGTGATGAGAACAGGATACCCGATGATATTTATGACGGTATTTTTGAGAGGGTGAAGATCTCGGTTCCGGGTACGGACCCTACGGCGGCAGAAACCGTTCTGTACAGCAACTGCGCAACAGGAACGAAAAAAGTCATGTTTACCGTGAAGAAGGCGTTTGACAGGACAGTCAATTGGTTTATCACCAATCTGTAGGATTTTGTGAGATAATACAGGTAAACGGGGAACAGCCTATGAGAAAAAGGATAAGAATCATTTTGATGTTGGGTTTGACAGCCGGTCTGCTTGCAGCGTGCACAGGGAGGACCGGTGATACTCATATAACAATAGAGGAGCCGGGAGTAGTATCCGGTGACGAAGGAGATCAGGCCTCTGACGGAAGCGGCAGCTCGGAAGAATCTGTTACAGAGGATGAACCGGCAGCTTCGGCGGATAATGAGGTTAACACCGCTCCGAAGGAAGAAGAACCCTCTGAACTTGCCTGGATAGCTTACTGGGATCAGGACAAGGCAATGGATGTTTTGAAAGAGAACACCGGCAGGTATGATTCTATAGGAATGTTTGCGGCATATTATGATCAGCATGCAGAGGTGTTCATTCCGGAAGAAACGGTAAAGTTCAGTGAAGAACTTAAGGCAAACGGAATGTTTGAGGATAAGACGGTATTCCTGACGGTCGTTAATGATCAGATAGCTGAGGGAGCAAATAAGCTTAAGGACACGGACCTGCTCTATGAACTGATCGGAACCGAGGAAGACGCACAGGCTCATGCGCAGACGCTGATAAAGCTGGCAACGGACGGCGGATATGACGGGCTGGAAATCGACTATGAAGCCATCAGGGATGATGCGAGATTATGGGATCAGTTTATCAGCTTTATAAAGATACTTAAGACGGGGACACAGGAGGCCGGACTGGCCTTCAGAGTCTTGCTCGAGCCTTCGGCGCCCGTAGCTGATTTTGACTGGCCCGATGATATTGAGTATGTCATGATGTGCTATAACCTGTACGGATACGGAACGGAGCCCGGGCCTAAGGCCGAACCTGAATTTCTTAAGGAAATGGTCACCAGGATGGAACGGCTTCCGGGAACGGTCAATTTCGCGCTTGCAAACGGAGGGTTTGATTTTGCGGGAGAAAACGTTGCCCAGTTAACCCAGGCCCAGTGTGAGGAACTGATCGCGCAATATAACGCCGAGCCCGTAAGGGATGAGAACAGCAGCGACATGGTGTTTACCTATACCGATGAGGAGAATGTTGCTCATGAAGTATGGTACGCCGATGATCAGACGATAGATGCATGGAAACAGATTATCACGGAGGCCGGCCATAAGAGATTTTCCATATGGCGGCTGTAAAAAAACAGGCTTGAAAACACCCATCGGATTCGGGGAATTCTTTACAAGAGAATTCTGCTTATGATAAAATCAAAGTCGGTACATGCGCATGGTATTGCAGGCGTATGTTAAAACCGAAAATATGAAACAGGAAACAGCGTATTGAAACAGCTTAAGCAGTTATTATTGGGGAAATCAGCCGTATTCACAAACGTATTTACAAAGACAGTGGCAATGATCCTTATAACAGGTCTTCTTGCCACTGGTTTTTGTGCTGATCAGATCCAGGCAAAATCCGGGGAAGCGGCCAAAAAGGCGACCGGTGCTGCCAACCTGAGTGAAGTCATGCCGGAGAAAACCGACGGGTCTTCAAAGAAGGCGACCGGGGCGGTAAACTTAAGTGAAGACAGTTCCGTAAAGACCGGGGAATCTACTAAAAAAGAAACCCAAAAGAAGAAATCAGAAAATAAGGAATCCCAAAAGAAAGAGACTGAGAAAAAGGATTCCAAAAAGCAGGAAACAGAAAAGAAAGAATCAGCGCCTGAATATTCGGTGAAAGACAATAAAAGAGAACTTGCCAGACGCATATGGTCTACGATGAGTGCTTTTAAGCAGGTAAAAGATGAGGACGGCAAGGTTGTTCCTAATGAGTATTACGGACTGCGCGGTGAACAGATATGCGCCCTGCTCGGAAACTGGGAGCAGGAATCCGGACTTGATCCTACCGCGGTGGAAGCCGTGATGAATGAACAGTGGTCCATCGGCGCAACGAAGAAAAAGGCGGAATCGAATGATTTTATAACCGAGTATGACTGGGGAAGCGAAGATATCGCAAGCTATTTCAAAAAGCATAAGAACATTTATAAAGCGGGCATAGGGCTGGCCCAGTGGACGGATACTTATACACAGGTTTACGATTACTCGGGTTACGGACTCGAAGAGGCTGAGGCTGCCTTAAAAGAGAGTGAATCCTCGCGGGATAAGGAAGAAGCAGGTTTTATAGCCGGTTCCGAAGATGATGATATTGCGGATTTTGATGACGATACGGATACCGGGTTTATCGATATCTATATAGCGGAGGATGGCGATCTGTCAAAAGACATAAGCAGTGTATCCGGAGATGACGAAGATCAGGATACCGGCGAATCTTCCGATGATGAGAAAGATACCGGCAATGAAGAAACAGCAGAAAATACCGGATCCGATCAGGAAAGACCTAAATCGAAAAACGTAAAGCCCGGAAGAAATACCGGACTTGTTGAATATGCCGCAAATACCGGATCAAAGTTCTATCCTGAAGACGATAAGAGCAAAAGTGTGTGGGACAGCGACGACAGGATAACAAGCGATGCGAGCACACAGGGTAAATGGTGCGATCCCGTAGTCCAGCTTGCATACATGCTTGACAGATCCAAGGGCGGAGACGCAAGGGCGGCATGGCTGCATTCGTGGGCCGAGGCAGGAGAGAAGGTCTGGCACGGAGATGCCGGAGTAAATCTGGAGCAGCTGCCCGACAATGAGCTGGAAGGCTGGACGTGGAGAGAAAAAGCGGCGTTTACGACGGAACATGGCTGGAATCCGGACCTGTTCTATGTTGCGGACAATAAAGTAAGCTTCACGCGGGAGAACGATACCGTAAGGCCGGTCGGTGACAGTACTGAGGATGTCGTAAATTTCAGTGAAGAGGATCAGAACCTCGCTGAGAACAATAAAACCGATAATTACTACAATACCCCCAACTACGGATATGTGAAAGAGATCGAGTATGATAAATGGAGATGGGAGGACGGAAGCGCCCTGTCCACATCTTCCAAGGACTGGGACAGATCTCAAAAGGATGAACACAGGGATTCAGGCATATATGCGGCAAGAAAGCTTGCTTTCGAATATGCGCAGAAATCGGCAGACCTTGCATGGCACGGAAGGCTTGACGGAAATCACGGCACGCTCGGTGCGGAGCCTGAGTGGAATGAATATTCAAAAGCCGGCGGGCATGACTTTATCTGTGAGAATAATGCGGCTGATATTTTCATAAAAGAAAACGGTATCGAGAAGGACGGTCCGTATCAGCATTACGGAGTCATAGGCGATAATATGACAAAGGACGCAGAAGGAAACGTACAGCATGATTATATCTATGGCTGGATAATGGATAAGGATCCGACGCAGGTCGCGAATGAACGCGCGAAAGCGCAGTATATAAGCACTTTCAAGTATATATACAGATATCACCTCTACAGATACATGACTCTGTATTATACTTCACAGTTCCTTGCCGAATATGAAGGCGTTCCCGGCAAAGCGCTTGAGGAGAGACAGAAAAAAGCGCTTAAGTGGTTCCAGAAGTGGTGGGACAGCGGTATGGAAGGGAATAAGGGAACGGGCGGAGCCGAACCCAATGTATATTCCTGTGAAGATCCTACTGTAAATAAGGCAGGTAAGAGCGATCATTTCTTTAAAGTCGATACTGAGTATGCGCAGACGATAATGAAAAACCTGAGTGATTAAGTAGTATTCTTATTATGAACACCGCCCATGAGTCTGGCGAAATGCTCGTTCTCTTCCAGAGGATGGCGCTCTTCGTTAAGAAGACGGAACTGTGACGGCGTATAACCCGTGCTCTTGCGGAAGACCCTTGTAAATGCCGCGCTGCTGGCGAAGCCTGCCTGATAGGCGATGTCGGTTATGGAGAGCAGCGGGTTGGAAAGCAGTGTCTGGGCAAAGTTGATCCTTTTCTGCTGCAGATACTGATAAAATGTTTCCCCGGTATATTCGGTAAATATCCTTGAAAAATGATATTTGCTGAAGCCTGCATAGGATGCGATGTCATCCAGAGATATCTCTTCCGTAAAATGTTCCGCGATATACGCGCATACTTTGCTCAATGAAAGTTTATTCCGGCTGCCCTGAGCTCCTACTGACGGGGAGGCCGGATCAAAGAGCGGCAGATTCTTGCCGGCAAGCGCGATAAAACGCATAAGTATAGCATAGATCTCCACTTCTTCATAAGGTTCCAGTTCCGTAAACGGCGTAACATAGTGCCGGTTTTTTCCTTCATTTTTCCCGTCAGGCTGACCTGCACCGAAATAGATCATCTGTATATCATGAATGTAACCGCATAAAGTATCATAGATATCTTCCGGACAGGAACCGGCCCGGATATGAAGCGCCGGGGACATGTCAAGGAATGCCTTTTCTATCTCCTTTAAAGATATCGCTTTCGAGAAATCGGCCTGAACATAGATCCTGGTGCCGACGGGAGAAGTGGCAAAGATCTCGTGGATCACCGCCGGAGGTATAAACAGGATATCCCCCTTATTAAGGAAATATGAGTGTGTACCGCAGACGACCTTATAGGTCCCTTCAGTCAGATAGATGATCTCGATATCCGTGTGCCAGTGCGGAGGATAGTCGATCTCTTCCCGATGGATATACATCCGCAGGTTTGTGTTGATTATATGGGGGACGCTTTCCCGTGCGGATGATGACTCTAACCTCATCTGAAATTTTTCTGCCTGCGCTTCCAATGACCCGGGTTTCATCCTGCGTATCTCCTTTCCCTGAGCACAGGCTCAGGCGGTAACGATTACTTATATAGACAAACGTGACAGCTGATACCGCAATAATTGCTTTATTTGATAACCATTATAGCAATAAAACGGTCAATCTACACATATAATCCGATGATAAACGACTCAAATATGTTAAACCTACCAAATAAAAAAGCAACAATGGTATGGGAAATAGCAATTTTTAATGTGAAATAAGTACAAAATCATTATAACATAAATTTTGGAGTTTAGTTTTCCGGAAAAGGAGGAGGATTTGGTATGAAGAAGAGGTTATTGGCAACTATTCTGGCAGCAACACTTGCAGCCACGATGATCGCGGGCTGCGGCGGCACAGCAGCAGCACCTGCACCTTCGTCAGGCGGAGAGGCAGCGGCACCTGCTGATACATCAAATGATGCAGCAGATACAACGGCAGCTGCGGATACTGCGGATACGGCAGCGGCATCAACCGGCGCAAAGCAGACCGACGGAAAGAATCTGCCTGAATTAACAACGGAACCCATGGAGATCTTACTTTGGGATATCGCAACCGAAGAGCCCGGCAGGCCTACACAGGAAGCTGCAGTTGCACGTTTCATGGCTGATTATCCCAACATCAAGGTTACACAGATCCATCAGCAGAACGATAACTACAAGCAGCAGCTGGTAGTTGCAATGAGTTCGGGTCAGTGTCCCGATATGTATATCTCATGGGGCGGCGGTCCTATGGCTGAGTACTATAAGTCAGGTTTCGCTGATGATATCACTGATATGTACAATAAGTACGATCATCCCGATTTTATCGATGCGGCTATCGCACAGGGTTCATACAAGGGCAAGATCCTTGGTAT
>JAEEGL013293423.1_pt1 | contig 14712 bp, 13 predicted proteins | sample 9134231 | NCBI WGS metagenome assembly JAEEGL01 (sample SAMN16246548, study PRJNA631951) | gut metagenome | biome: gut microbiome; feature: rumen; material: fiber-attached | host: Bos | place: Iran: Karaj | collected 2018-10 | reverse complement strand
CTCCTCATTACCCCCATAAATGGCAGAGAAAACAGAATACATCAAAGCTCTTTCTGGAGCTAAGACCTTGTTTTCAATAGGCTCACTTTCATAATGCAGCACGGGGATGTAATCAATAATATCATTATCCGTTAATTGATCACTAAAATGTTGATTGATTATAGCCTGTTCAAACTTTTCTTTGATAAATCTCTTCGTCTTCTCGCGACTTTTGTCTATTTTTTCAAGGATATCTACTTCTTTTTTAATTCCCCATTCATTTTTCCTAAATTCTCTTTCTTCGTTTTTTTTCGGAAGATTGTTTTCATCCACTTTGTCGTTCAAAAAAGAATATAATTGTGCTAATGAGAGGTCATCTTTAACACAACCTACAGCGACAGCCAAATAGTATCTAATAGCTGCAGCTCTCCTCACTTTTTCATAAAGAGTCTTATCAGGATCAATATATGGATGAAGAGGATGTTCTGATTCAAAACGGCTTTGCATAATACCGATATGGTTCATCAAACATGACCAACTCAAGTCAAAATTGAATGATGAACCTTTCAAGTGCATGTGCAACTCTGCCATTGGCTTCTCAAGAATGTAATTTAGTTCTTTGCAGTCATGCCCCAAATAAGCACTCCAATCGAATGTACTTCTCTTTTTCTTTCGTTTTATATCATGCGATGCAATAAAAGCAGTCGTCAGAAGATCTTCACCAACTTGTTCTGCGATTAGATGCCAACGTAATAATGTACGATATTGACAAAGAGGCTCTCCATCTTTTACAACGAGACATTTGGAGGCAAAATGAAGAAGCGCATTAAAGACCGAATCACTATTACGAAATTGTAAGTCTAAATTTGATTTGTCTTTGATGACCCACTTGTCTTGTATTATTTGATAGACAATATTGAGTTGGTCGATGGTGCTTTCAAAATCAACCTGTAATAGTTTGTTTACGACTATAGATTCTGGTATGTGTGAATCAAGTCTCTGATTGTCATTTTCTATGTGATCTTTCTTCTCGAGAGGTAAGAATCCTGCATGTTTTAGAATCTCATCTCCGCTCATTTTTACGAAAAGAGCTTTTATCGCTTTACTTATATTCTCCATATTTCAAATTTGTTTTTATTCTCACATCATGCTCATGGGAATAGTCAACTCTTACTTCCTTCATCTTTGTTATTAAGTATCGATTTTTAATTCTCTATCAGATAATAATCAGATCATACATTTGAGGGAACTTCTTTACGATTCAAAGTGAATCATAGCTACTTGTTTTTCAGCTAAGAGTGAATCACGAAATTGTCTTTAAAAGCGAGAAAGTGTTTTCATCGTGTTTTCACAACTATTTGTCATTGCCATTGTATTGACCGGAGCTGTGCCCGGAGCCGTGAAAACAGATATGGCTTTTTGCTATAATTCTGGATTTGCGTATGTGTGGGAACTAAAAAAAGCTTCAGCGCAGTTGCAAGAGAGTCCATTCCAGGGATATGATAGGGCACGGAAGCGCCACTACCTATCACCAAAACGGGATTATTGGCAACGACATTTTGTATTTCTGTAAAAATCTGATCCTTTGTCATCGTTATAAAAATTTTTATTCAATATGTCTTACCCTTTCTTGCAACTCAGCCATCCTCTGCATCAGTTCTTCGAACTCTAATGACTGACCATAGATGAAAAAGCGTCGCATGTCTGCATAGTCTGTCTTCCATGCTTCCATCGCTTGCTCTGGTATCATAAAATTGATGGTTGCGGGATTATGAAGGTCATAATTCACATATTTCAAAGCATAGTATGCTCTGCGATGGTCCACTATGGCCTCATAAAGCGTATGATTAGCCAGTGCTTCCTTTCCATATTCGGTATCCATCAGTTTCTCCAAATCGTACAGATGGCGAGACATACGCACACTTCTTGGCTTTCCCTTTTGAAACTCCTCGGCCAACAAGAACAGTTTTTCTAAGAAGGTTCGGGTAGGAACAACTGTTCTTATCTTGCAATTGGCATCTGCGTCTTCCTCTTCAAAAATCTCGCCAATTAACGAGTGGATTTGACGTTCCTCTGTTGGCTCGTCCATGGAGAGGCAGCTAATCTCAATCTTCACACGCGGAGGAATGTAACTGATAGTATCTTCAACGATGGACGGATAATGTAGCAGTATGACCGTAGGATCTTTGTCCGAGTCTATCGGTTTCCATTCACCGTTTTTGTCCTGCACTTGGGTGATATTCTCAATGGTATACCCAGTAATACCCATGCTCTTCAATTGCTCATCAAGTTGTGCAACAAGAGTCTCTTGAATATACTTACGTGCCAACTTCTTCAGCTTATCTCGCTGGCTTTTGTTTGTTTTCTCTACGCCAAAGAATGAGTGACTGATGGCCAAGTCTATGTCTTCAGAAAAACGTTCGATAATGTTGAAACCTTTTGAAAGCGATGTGCCACCCTTGAATATTAGCGAATCACGGCAATCCGTTTGAAATAATGCCTTTAGAGTGACTGTTACCCACCAGTCCTTTTCGATTGCTACTTGATTGATACCCGGATGTGTGGCTTCCGTCTGTTGCAGCATGGCAAGACGGTCAACAAACTCATTATTTAACCAAAGTTTTCCCATTGTCTTTATTCTGTTTTAAGCATCGGTTTTACAATACGTTTCATCCATGCAGGCATCATATCCACGTCTCTCATCAAAGATTCCTTATCTGGTTCTTTTGAGATTAGTGAACTTATCGTCTGTAATTCTTCTTTGTCTATATTCTCTCGCTTTAATACCCTAAGAGCTTGCACCAATAAGGCTACAAGACGTGTCTCATAGCAAAAGTTCTTGGGGACACCGCGTTTTAGAGTTACCTGACAATTAGCAAGTTTTATGGTTCTCTCGCTGCCTGTAGTCAAATAAGTATAATTCATCGGAACCTGTGTAGATAGTCCCAGTACATTTAACGCTGTCATACCCGAAGGTAACACTAGGGCATTATCACGGGTTGCAATAGCCTGTACCACCTTATCGACAGTAGGAAGTACAGCTCCGAATCGGCTTTTTCGAGGTTTGGCATAAATGCCTTGTGCAATCTTGGTCAGAACACCCTCATTAGCGAGTTCAGACAAGGTGCCACCCACAAATTCAGCGTGATACTCTGGAAAATCAGAGCGGAACAGAATGCAATCTTCAGGCATCGCCTCTATGCGTTGCCTTAAGGTATTGCTGTCTATAGAATGTCCATTTATCATACTACCTTTGAAATTTTGATAATTTTTCAAGTGCAAAGATAGAAATAATAATTCGATTTTGATAAATGACAGCGCATATTTTACTTCTTTTTTGCAGTTATTCTTTAATTTGTTTAAGAGTTGCACCTTCGAAGGACTGTTTTCTGGTTTCTTTGTTGTTCATTAGGATAATTCTTGGAAAAATGAGAAGATCTTGCTGAATCATCCATCTCCAGTCCTATCTTTTCCACCCCCATTTCTTTCACTCATGTAACATTTTGTTTTCCAATTTATTCTTTTTCAGTGATTTAAATAGTGTTACATGGCGTTGCCACTTTTCCACCCCTTTTGTTTTTATAGTTGCATTATTTCCCATACCTTTGCAGCCGATTTTGGAAAATGCAAGTAATCAATCATTTTTAACAAGTTTTTTTGAGATATGATAAATGTAACACGTGGAAATTATTTCCTCTTGTATGGGATAGTCTGTGCTTTTGCCATCGAGGCATGCTATAACTATAATGGGACGGAGAACATTGCTGTTCATTCCGTCGAGATGAAAAAGTCGCCTTCAGAACAAAAGCCGATAGAGGATTGGTATGTTTGTGGGGCTTTTTCGCCTTGGAACGATTCAATCTATGGGAAGTCTGTGGTAAAGGACATATATGCCTGTGCAGAGATGTCAAATCCTGACACGTTGAATCCGTATTGGTACAATGGGCTGTATCACCCACTATATAACCTCTTGGATCTTCGGGAAGTCTATAACATACGTCCAGAGAAATCTCCATTGCAAGACAAGGTGACTTATCTGGCATGTGACATTCACTCTGAGGTGGATCGGAATCTGTATCTTGGTGTGGAAAGCTCCATGGACTGCCCTCAGTGGCTGAATGGCAAGTCACTCCAGAGAAAGGATATTCAAGGTTTGAATTTCTACCCGATTCATTTGGGCAAGGGATACAACAGGTATGTTGTCAAGGCAATTGCGGAAACGAACGATTATTCATTTGAGGCAACGGTGTTGGACAGCAATCAGGTTGCGTCACTCTACACCAATGGGCAAAGCAACAACATCGTTTTCCCAGAAATATCAGCGAGCAACAAGACTGTGACACTTACCAATGGTCATCAAAACCTGATGAAAGTACCAGTGAAACTGCAATTCCACGACGTGAAAAAAGGAAAAGTCTATGAAACCACTCTGCAAAAGGATTCTTTTTCCTATAAGATTCCTGTCCTGCAAGAAGGAAAATCTTACATGTGTTCTATGACCATTGCAGGACAGAGTGTGCGTCAACCTGTGGTCTGTGGTGATTTTGATGATGTATATGAGAAGTTTGTACGATTGCGAGATGAACTGCCGAACCATCATCCCCGTGCCAACGAAATAGACCAGATTCTATATAGATTGAACTTCTTGCTTCATCATGAAACAAGAAACAGTGACTGGTGGTGGCAATTCAAGATTGCTCCGCTTACCTATCAGTTGGAAATCATCTTTGCCAATCTGGACGGCGAGCACGGGAAAGACAAAGGTGAGTTTAACATTCAGTTCATCACTTATACGTCCAAGCTGGACGGAGGCATACAACGCTATCTGCTAGCCACTCCCAATGAAATGAAAAAAGGGAAGAAATATCCTCTGGTGGTCATTGTCAGACCTCATGTGGATCATCACTACCATTTCTTCACATCCCCACAGTTCACCCATCAATGGGCTATCAACATTATCCAGAGTCTGGCAAACAGTCATGGCTTCATTGTGATGTTGCCAGAGGCTCGTATGTATCATAATGAAGACTTGACTCCATTTGCAGAGGCGGAAATGAAACTTGCCATAGAAGATGTGAAGAAGCATTACAAGATTGATGAAGAAAGAATGTACCTGCATGGCATCTGTAGTGGAGGCTATCGTGCACTTCGGATGGCAACCGAAAATCCGGGAATGTTTGCGGCTTTGGGATTATACACGCCCATTTACCATGAGAAGTTGCTGTCCTCAAGGGCTAAAGCTCATTCAATTGAAAACCTGTTGCCCAATCTTGCAGGTACACCCATCATGATTCATGCAGACCCCTTTGACAAACATACGCCATATAAGGTGTATGCAGACTTGATATCAGATTGTAAGAAATATGGCATACCATTAACATATTCTGTTAAAAGGAATACAGAACTGCTGTACAATGCAGTGGTGGCGGGTTCGGAGGCATTCGACTTTTTTGACGGGAAGGTGAAGAGTGGTGTAAAGGCATCTGCGGTATTGCCTGACACCAATCTTGTGGTGGCAGACTTGTACTCGAAGCCTTTTGTATATGTCTATAATAGCCACGATCACAGTGCTTATTACAAGAACATGGTACATACCATTCAGGGTGATTATAAGGAATACATGAACACGGATTTGCCTCTTATCACGGAAGACGAAGTGGATGAGAAGATGTTGAAATCCAAGAACGTTTTCCTGATCGGTCATGTGTTTGAGAATCCTCTTCTTGTGGAATTGGTGGACTCTGTGAAAAGGGAAGAGTCTGATCTTATTGACGAAAAGAGAAGCTCCATCTCCATTCATCGGAACACCTTGACACAAAAGTTGTTTGTCATTAGTTCATTCACCTCTCAAGACGCTTCCTACTTCAAATATCCGTGGATTGACGGGATGGAGCGAGTGCTTAAATCAGATTCACAATAGTAATGGTTCACGATAAAACGCCATTGATGAAAACAGTGTTGTCTTCCATCTACACTGTTCTGTGGTGGCTTGCCTGCGTTTTACTGACGATAGATACAGGATGTTTCATTTATCCTTCATTGTCACAAACGCTGACGGGCTATCTGTGCATCCTCCTTTTATGCGTTGTGGGATGGGTGCATGGTGTATTCACTAAAGCCCATGTGTCCTTAAATATGGGCACCTGTTTGTTGCTCTGTTGGTTGATTTATTTGTGCTTCCATGCACGACTGATAGCCGAAGCGGAGGTTTATAAACTGTCATACATGGTATCAGGACTGCTTTTCACTCTCACGCTGTCTCAATTGCTGCATCGAGGAACATTGACCTTTAGCAAGTTAGAGAACGGCTTTCTGTTGATGCTTATCCTACAATTGATGTGTTTGCTGTTGCAGATGACAGGTGTGATGTCTTCCTACAATTCATACTTCCCTTTAACAGGCTTCAGTGACAATCCCAATGCGACAGCCATGATGATAGCAGTGTGCATTCCCTTGATATATGACAGACTCAAGACCTCCGACCACACCTATTCATTGTTGGCATTACTGGTGGTGTCTTTCATTTTTCTTGTCATATTGAGATGCCGAACCGCCTATATCGGTCTGGCAGTCATTTGTGTGGTTAGAATCGCCCTGTCAGACAAGGCGAAGACGCTGTATCAGCGACTGGGCAAAAAGACGCTTTATGTTTCGTTCGCCTTCCTGCTTCTTTTGCTGTCTTTCTCGGCAGCACTATACAAGATGAAACAGGACTCTTCTGATGGCAGGCTTCTTGTGTGGAAAGTGTCTGCAGGAATGTTGGCGGAGAAACCAGAAGGATGGGGAATCGGACTCTATGAGAAATATTACAACTTGTGCCAAGGGGAATACTTCTCGGCGGGAAAACCAAGTGAAAAAGAAAAGTACCTTGCCTCGACCGTTTACATGGCATATAATGACCTGTTGGAGCATGGAGTGGAAGCAGGATGGTGCGGCACCATTTTCATGATTCTGTTTTATGTTTCCATGGCCGTTAGAGCCTATCGAACAAGAAAAATTGTCGCTTTTTCCGTCATCTGTGGCTTCTTGGTCATGTCTCTTGTCAATTTTGTCTATGCCACCATCCAGCCGTGGTTCATACTGCTGTGTTATGTGGCAGACGTTTTAGGCTGCCCTCAAGGCTCTTTCTGTGTCGGCAAGAAAGTGAAGAGTGGCATCCATTTGGTGGCATTGTTCTTTTCTTTCTTCTTGTTGTGGCAATATGCGGAATTGACGATAGCACAAGTGCGTTTGAAACATTATGAACACCTGAAAGACATAAGGCAGAAGGTGGAATTGAAAGCAGTAGAGGAACTTGCCTCTCCTATTGGCACGTCAGAAGGATATTACAGATTTCTCTCTTCCTTGTATATGCGAGATGGAGAATATGAGAAAGCGGCTGAAGCTTTACGAAAAGCCATGGACTACACGTCTGAGCCAGAATTGTTTTTTGCCCTGTTCAATTGTTACGACAAGATGGGCATGACTGCCAAAGGTGTTGAGTACATAAAAACCGTCCGGAACATGCTGCCTCAAAACATGATGTCGAGAAACATCCTGTTGAGGTGGTATGACAGTCAAGGTGTGACCACCGAAGCACTCGGCATTGCCCATGAGATGGCGGAAACTCCGTTGAAAGTGAAGAGTCCCACTGCGGACTCCTGTCGGCGAGGTGCCCGATGGTATATTGAGAAACATTCAAATCATTAACATAAAATGAAAAAGTTATTATTCATCATGCTGGCAACAGCTTGTTTCACCCATGTGTATTCACAGAAACTGAAATACACGAAGGAAGAAACCAATGCCATTCAACTGTATGGCAAGGAAATGTCTCACCAAGTCGACATCGCTTCCGAGGATGCCTTGGCTGAGATGCAGTTAAAGTATCTCTACAACAGAAATGATCTTGAGCATCTGCGAAGGCTCTTTGAAGAGAGAGAACAACGGAAGACCGCCCACAACTATCTGGAGCAGAATCCAATGGTGCGGGTGGTGGAGAAACAACGGATAGACAGCCTGTATCAGGACTCTATCAATGCCCTCCTCATTCCTTACAATTCCAATATCTCTGGCGAAATCATCAGCCTTTCTCTGCGTATGTCAGATGCTCTCCGTCTTTCGAAGAAGAACCAAGCGCGCCTGATGGACAAGGCACTGGACTTTGCCCGCAGATTGAGGAAGAATCCGTACGTCAACTTCAAGAAGGAGGAAATGGATGTCTTGAAGAAGAATCTGAGCGCCAAACAGTTGGAAACGGTCATTGACGAGAAAAACGGTATGCAGGCACAGGTCAAGGCGCAGAGGGCTTGGAATGCCTTGGAAGAGGCTGGCGTGGCATACGAATTGGACAGCTTGCCAAACGTGTCAAGAGCCCGGCTGTATTATCTGATAGAGATGCGCTACTGGGACATGTATGTGGAACAGAACGAAGTGCGCGACCGTAATCTTCAGGACTTGTACAGGTCGAAGCCCAAAATCATCAAGATGTATGAAGCGCTTGACGAAAAGAAGCGCATCAAGGAAAAAAAGGAAAAGAGCGTGGGGGTGGAGTTCTCTTGGTAAGTGACATCCACCGCTCCCCGATACTATAAAATTGTTTAACTAAAAAAAATTTACAATGAGAAAAAATTTACTTAAGAGTTTTCTTTTTGTTGCCCTTGCAGCAGCAGGGCTGTCAACCTATGGACAGACAAATGAAGAGATGCGTCTGGCTGTGGATATTTTGAAAGGTAAGGACACTTCCAACAGCAAGACATGGGCTGTGGACATTCTGGAGCAGTCGCTACAGAGAAAACGTGATGCTTTTGCCTTGAACGTGCTGAGCATCGCCTATCTGCACGGGCTGGGTGTCGAGGCAGACACTCTGAAAGCCATCGCTTATATGGAAGAGTCTGGAGCCAATGGCTACAAGTTGGCATACCATAATCTGGGCATGTTCTACAAATATGCTTCGGATGGGAAGCAGGACTTCAAAAAGGCATACGAGGCTTTCAATAAAGGTGCATTGACCGGTTCGGAATCTTGTTGTTATGACACAGGCTTCATGCTCTATAAGGGGTTGGGATGCCAGCAGGATTATGCAGCCGCTGTTGACCTCTTCCGTCAGGCGGCGGACCGTGACCATGCTCCCTCACTCTTTATGTTGGGACTTTGCTACCGCAATGGCTATGGAGTGGAACGTGATGCGGAGCGCGCGAAGTTCTATTTGGAACGCGCCGCCAAACTGAATAACCAAGATGCCATGGAGGAACTGCTGAAGGAGGAACCCGAGAACAATCCGAAGAGGCGGTTTGTCAATGTGGACAAGTCGATGGAAATACCAGAGACAATGCCCGCCATCGACCCCTATATCCCCCACAACCGTGGCGCTATTGCCGGGACTTACCAAGGTGTCCTTGTCACTTATGACTGGAGCGGCGAGAATGTCATTTCGGAGAAGCCTCTGGCAATGAACGTGACAGAGAAGGCTGGTAAATATGAAGGTCTGTGGATACAGGGAAAAGACTCTATTTGTTTCCAAGCCACAGCCACTGATGATGGTGTGCTGAAGTTTGACAGTACCCAGGTGGTGCTCTATGACCGCTATTCTGATGACTACAAAGCATTGTACCGTTTCGAGCAGGCAGACATCTCGTGTGGTGATAATAGCATATCTGGACAGTTGCGCCTCTACTCGCTGGAAGAAATGGAGCCAGAGAGACCCATGTATGTCTATTTGCAGAAAAATGGAGATGCTGATGCGCAGGACGAACAGTCAGAGGATGACAACAGTAAGATTTACGCCTATCCCAACCCCTTTGTTGACAGGGTGACACTGAGATTTGAACTGGAGGCAGATGTACCTTCTGCTCAGATTTGCCTCTATTCTCAGGCTGGTATCAACAAGCAGAACTACAATCTTGGTGCGCTTGGAGCAGGTGAACATTCCTTTGTGATAGCGCCAGATGTGTCTGAGAACATTTATATTGTGCGAGTGGTGGCAGGGCCGTACAAATATCAGACAATTATCTTCAGGAAGCGTTAAAAAATGAAAAGACTGATATTATTGCTGATACTATTTGTAAATTTGCAGATAGTAATCACTCATGAAGATATGCAACTATTTTCATACTCAACCGCAAGTGCCCAGCACATGACTAAGGAAGCTGGCGATAATTGCCAAGATCCAGTTGATAAGTTGTGGTATCGTTTCCCTTTTTCTGATTGTGAGGAGGTGATAGTTACTCCTTATGGCATACTCATTGAGTGTCCTCTTTGTCATAAACAATTTACTGACTTCGATTCATTTGTTAGCCATGACTGTCCTAAAAACAACATACCAGAAGCTGAAAATGGACAGAACGGTGGTTCCAACTCTGGTGAATCATCTGGCGGCGGAGGAGGAAATAGCGGAAGTGAATCTAGCAGTGGAGGAGGAAACGGTGGCGCATCAGGCTCTATGTCAGACATTTTATTTTTTATGCCTCCTACCGTCCCAATTGGATACCCTGCTGCTGTCATGGCAGGTTTTTCATATGGTGATCGTAATAAAGATTTTTATTATGAGGAATTCATATCAAACGAGTGGTATGTTGATGAAGACGAGAAAAACAGGTTAATGGCTTTAGGTATGGTATTTGATGATTTTTTGTCTGGATATAAATCCGAAGTATTTGTAAAGAAAGACAAAGAAGGCAATATACTCAGTTATGCTCTGTCTTTTGCGGGAACGGATAATTATCTTATATGGATAGATCCTCGCGATGCAGGTAATGACCTTGTTAATTTTCTGCAATTTGAAATTCGACAATACGAATTGGCTTATCAGATGGCTCAGAAAATGAAAACGTTAGCAAATGGTAAAGATGTGACTTTTTTGGGACACTCATTAGGTGGTGGGTTGGCTGCATTAGCAAGTATGACGACAGGATGTGTTGCTATAACATTTAACCCCGCAGTGGTAGCCAAAGCATGGATTAACAGATTAACAGAAGAGAACTCTTACCATGGAACCTCTAATATTTATGGCTATATAATGGATAAAGATGAAATAACAACTGCACAAGATTTTTTCAGTTTGTTTAGGCAAGGGAACTTCATTCGAGTAACTAATAAAACAGGTGGAGACCCTCATGCGATAAAGACAATGGTTGATAGCTTAAAAAAGAGATGAAAAAGATAATATATTTTTTATTTACAATCATGCTTTTCTCATCTTGTTTATATGAGAAAATGTCTCATTTGTCAGATGATGATTTAACTTGGATGGAACCATACAACGAAGGGGATACGGTTCTTTTTGTTTCTTCTTCTGATATGGACACAATGGTGGTGAGGGAAAAGCCTTTGCACAATTCATTTTGGCCATTTAGGGAAAATGAAGGAAGTAGCGAATACGTGGCGAATGGATCAATTAAATACATCATTAAACATGATGGGAAATCCGTGGATGGTAGATGTATTATTTTCAGAGAAGGAAACGGACGATTGTATGTTGGGTTTACTCTTCAAACTCGCCGATTGCATTATGAGGATGATACAAAGATTTGCTTTGATAGCATTAAGATTAAAAACTCGGTATATACTGATGTCATTAAAATAAGTGATAGTAATTCATCTTCTTATTCCGTAGAACGAATAGCCAACGAGTACTTCATCTGGAGCAAGTCCAAAGGTTTACTCCAATACAAGTACCTGAATGGCGAAGTATATACGTTTTATAAGAAAATACCGCGTAAGAAATGAAAAAATATTGATGTTTTAACATGATTTCTTTGTAAAGCATTCAAAGGATGTCCGCCATGCGTCCAATGATACCATGACGGACATCCTGAAAAAGTAATCCACATTACAAAAACATTGATGGTCGTGCTTGCTAAAAAGCAGGCATGACGGCACGAGGTGCGCCCTTTTTGTCTTCTCAGGCAAGATCGGTGTGTCGCGCTATGTGCGGGATGTTTTGTCTATTAACAAACAAAAATGAAGCGTTAAAAAATGAAAAGACTGATATTATTGCTGATACTATTTGTAAATTTGCAAATAGTAATCACTCATGAAGATATGCAACTGTTTTCATACTCAACTGCAAGTGCCCAACACATGACTAAGGAGGCAGGCGACAACTGCCAAGACCCAATCGATCATTTGTGGTACCGTTTCCCTTTTTCAGATTGTGAGGAGGTGATAGTTACTCCTTATGGAATCCTCATTGAGTGTCCTCTTTGTCATAAACAATTTACCGATTTCGACTCTTTTGTTAGTCATGACTGCCCTAGAGACAACATGCCAAATGGGGATTCGAATGGCGGTTCGGGAGGTTCTGGCAGTTCGGGGTCTGGAGGCAGTGGTGGTGGAAGTGGTTCGAGTACTGGTGGCTCTAATGGTTCTTCTTCTGGGAACTCTTCTTCCAATGGGGGAAGTGGGTATAATGAGATGTATAATTCCAATGTTAATATATTTGTTGTCCCTCCTCACACACCAATAGATTTGGAAGGAGCTTTGATAGCGGGATTTGCTTATGATGATGGTGATAAATATAAGAAGGAACTAAATGATTCTTATCGTTGGGATGAAAATACCTCTATACCTCAGGATGCAAATATTATCATGCACGATTTAGAATCGGGATTTGATTGTCGGTTCATGGTCAAAAAAGATGAGCAAGGAAAAATTGTAGGATTTGTGTTAACATTTGCGGGAACGGATTTTCTTAAAAACCATATATATCAGGTAAATAGTCCGAATGGAACAGATTATGTTGTTTATAACCCAGATGTGTGCACCGACATCACCCAGTTGTTTGGAATGAATGAACAATATAAACAAGCTCTTATCAATGCCCAGCGTTTGAGTGACTATTTAAAAAATGATCCCAGATACAAAAATATACCATTGACATTTGTAGGGCATTCCTTAGGAGGCGGAATGGCAGCGTTGGCAAGTATTGTTACAGGACGTACTGCTATTACATACAATCCAGCAGGATTAAGTAATCCGACATTATCGTGGCTTCAAGAAAATGGATATGGTCATGATACGTCTCATATTCTGCAATACATTGCAGATAGGGATGAAGTCCATATTGCCCAAACGTTTGGAAATATTGAATCGCAAGGTTCCGTGATTTGGGTGCCCAATGTTCAATCCTGTGCTTTTGAACATTCCATTTCATCAATGATTGAAAATTTGAGGAAATAAAATGATGAGAAGATTTTTATTCATATTATTTTCATCCGTTATGCTGTTTGCATCATGCATTTATACAGCCATGTACCATTTCAGTGATGAAGACTTGGAATGGATGTCGCCTTATGAGGTGGGGGATACCGTCCTGTTTAGTTCATCTGAGGGGATGGATACGATGATTGTTGAGGAGAAAAAAATGCATGATTATTATTTACCTTTTATGGCTAATGAGGCATCTACGGAGATGCATGCTTTGGGATGCATCACTAATAAGGTTAAACATAATGGGGAATCTTTGAGTAATGACCTTATCATCGTTAAAGAAACTGCTGATAGGCTAAGAGTTGACTTCATTTTTTACTTTAGATCACACTCCCAATATGATGACACAAAGGAAGGATTTCCTTTTCATAAGGCCACTATTTCAGACATGGAATACGATGATGTCATCATCATTGATGACAAAAACTCAAAGACTAATGTAAAAAACACTATGGCTTGTGAATATTTCATCTGGAGCAAATCCAAAGGTTTGCTTCAGTACAAGTATCTGGATGGTGAAGTATATACGTTGTATAAAAAGTTGACGTATAACAAATGATTATAAAGAAATACAATCAACAGCATCAGTATGAGTCCATAAGTTTATAGCAAAACATTTTGGCGTGTGAATAAATTCATGTAAATTTGCACGACATAAGATAATAGAAGGAGCAACCGACAGCTTTCTCGAAGGTCTCTCGAACTGCAATTCAAAAAATAGACTTCATAGAAGCGAAAGGCTGCCTGCTCACGCATCCACAACGGAGGCGTGGGCTTTGGCAGTTATAACATTCTATGAAAGGTAATTGCAGACCTGAGAGACTTTGTTGTACTCCCAAATCACAGTCCACGCCCTCCGTTTCTTTTCCATTTGTTGTAGAGATTAGAGTTTAGGATTTAGAGTTTAGAGATTTCTCTTTAAGCTTGATTATTTCAACATTAGAAAAATGAATAGTGAGAAAGAAGAGGATGTCCTCGACTTGCTCAGTCGTCTGTTGGAACGTGCGCAGCAGGCGGCTGAAGACAGGCATGGCTGCAACATCAATCTGGTGTATGTGGCATCGGGAGGACAGCATATAGGAAAGATAGAGAATCAGAATATCTGTCACGGGGAAGCCGTTAAAGATGGTGAGACGAGCCAACGCGTGGAGGATGTGGTGGAGGAGAGGCTCCGTTACCACATCCAAATGGCGGGGGACAGACCGAAGGATGTGCTACGTCCATACGTGGCTGCCCGACGCGCAAAATGTGTGAAGCTGATGTCGGTGGATGAGTTTAATCGGCATTATGCTACCAACGTGGCAAAATCATCTTACTCGGATTGGGTGGGCGAGAATCCAAAGTATTGTTATTCGGATGATGAACTAAAGCCCTACGAGGATGAGTTTCTGCGTTTGAAGGAGGGCACTTTGCCATCTCCGGTTGGCACTTGAATGTTGTGTCCGAACAGAACGGGGACTGTCTCCGAATTTTCCGAACTTTCCGAACATTTTCCGAACCCTTGCGACTTGATGTTGCAGGGGCTTTTTTTGTGCTGTACCTTTG
>JAEEGL013112753.1_pt1 | contig 14712 bp, 19 predicted proteins | sample 9134231 | NCBI WGS metagenome assembly JAEEGL01 (sample SAMN16246548, study PRJNA631951) | gut metagenome | biome: gut microbiome; feature: rumen; material: fiber-attached | host: Bos | place: Iran: Karaj | collected 2018-10 | reverse complement strand
TCACCATGCTCTTCGGCTATGTGTTCAACATCACCATCGTATCCGCGTTCATCAACGTGTTTTTATCCATGAAGGTCGTCCAGATCGAGCGGGACTATTTCGGCTTCCTGATCCCCCTGGGGACGGTGGCCCTGATCTTTATCTTCATGCGCGTGCCGAAGGTCCGCGCCTGGGGCGAGAACCTCCTGCGGCATATCGCGGACCGGGTCTTTGACCGGCACGAAACCTTCAACGCGGTGATGCTGGTGGACAATATCGGCTCCGAATCCATTGCCCAGGTGACGCTCCGGCACATCCCGGAGGAATACGCCGGGCTCAGCCTGGCGGATACGAAACTGCGGGCGGAGACCGGCATCCTGGTCATGCTGGTGGAGCACAAGGGCGGAAAGCCCACGCCGGCCCAGGCGGACACGGTGTTCGACGTGGGCGACAAGCTGACCGTTTTCGGGGACTACAAAACGATTACCCGGGCCTTCCACGCGAGGGAGCATTTCGCGGACAACTGACCCCGTGCCGGAAGGGAACGGGCGGACGGAACAACGGACAGGAGCGGCAGCATGAAAACAGAAAGACACGGCAATAAAATGATTCTGCTGAACGGCCCGTCCTCGGCGGGAAAATCCACCGTCGCGGAGGAACTGCGGCGGAGGCTGGGCCGGGACGGCAGGGACGCGGAAGTCATCTCCGTCGACGACTATATGAAAATCTCCACGGACGAGGAGATCTGGGAAGACGACGTGTTTGAGACCGTGCCGGACATGTGCCGGGACATCGCCGCGGCCCTGGAGCGGGGGAAATGGGTGATCGTCGACCACGTCATCACCAGCGCGAGGATCTGGACCGCGGTGCTCGGCGCCGCCGCGGGTTACGGCGTGGTGACGGTCCTGGTGACCTGCAGCCTCGAAACGCTGCTCCGGAGGGAACGGGAGCGCGGCAACCGGTTCGCGGGGTCCGCGGAAGCGTCCCTGAAGTACCTGTACCCGAAGGAAGGATACGGCCTGCGGATCGACAGCGGGGAGACGGGCCCCGCGGAGGCCGCGGAGAAGATCCTGGAGGTTCTGTAAAAGGGGAGGCGTTCCATGAAGTATATCCTGCAGGTCCATACCGGCTCCTGGCATGAGGCGCTGTATTCCCCGGAGGACATCATCCGCAGGATCGGGGAGGTCTCCGCCCGGATTCCGGTGGACCGGGTAATCATCGGCTGGCGCGCGGATCCCGCCGTTTATGAAAAGGTCGGCGCCTTCCTCCGCGGGGCGGGGATCCGGACGCTGCTCTGGCTTCCGGTGTTTTCGGACGTGAACAGGATCACGGAAACGGACGGGGCGCTGGACGTTTTCGGCCGGCCGGCGGGAGCCGCCGCGGAGCAGGTCGGGGAGAGCTTCACCTTCGGCTGTCCCTCCTCGCGCCGGAACATCCGGGCCGTGGAAGACATTTACGAGCGGTATTTTTCCGGCTGCGGGTTTGACGGGGTTTTCCTCGACCGTGTCCGCACCCAGTCTTTCGTCGCGGGGGTGTCCGGCGTGCTGAGCTGCGCCTGCGGCAGGTGCCGGGAGGCTTTCCGGGAGAAGGGCGCGGATATCGACGCCGTCCGGGAGCTGTACGCGCGGAAGGGGGACGCGTTCTTCGACATGGCGTCGTACCCGCCGGACGGGCGGTTCACGCCGGAGGACCCCCGGGCGCAGCGCTTCTTTGAGGCAAAGGAAGAGATCGTGGCGGAATCCGTATCGGAGCTCTGCGGGTACTTCAAAGACAGGGGCCTGATCGTCGGGCTGGACCTGTTCGCGCCGTTTGTCAGCCGGTTCGTGGGCCAGGACTACGCCCGGATCACGCAGCGGGCGGACTTTATCAAACCCATGCTGTACCGGAGGACGGAAGCGCCCGCCGGCATCGGGTACGAATACGCGCTGTTCCGGAAATACGCGCCGGGCGCCCGGGGACACCGGGCGCCGGAGATGGACCGGGCTTTCCTGGAAACCCAGCTGGAGGCGATGGCGGGGCTTCCGTGCGAGAAGTACCCGGGGATCGAGATCAATTACCACCCGGAGCTCGTCCGGACGGATCCCGGCTATGTGGCGGAATCCCTGGCGGCCGTGCGGGACGCCGGGTTTGAGGGCGCCGCCCTGTGCTGGGACATCATGCAGGCGCCGGACGCGCATATCGAAGCGGCAGGACAGGCCGCTCGGTGAAGGAGGAACGGGATATGAACCAGGAAATCAACCGGGACCGGATCGAAACGCTGTGCGAAAAAAAGCACCTGAAATTCTACGACCTGCAGTACGCCGAAGGGAAACACTACTTTGAGGCGTCCCGCAGGGAAAAGGAGGACCTCGTCGTCCGGATGACGGACGACGAGGCGCGGGAGATGCTGCCGGACGCCGTGACCGTCGCCGTGGTGCTGCATCTTCCGGGGAACCGGACCCGGCTGCTGATGAACTACGAATACCGCTATCCGGTGGGCCGGTTCCTGCTGAGCCCGGTGGCCGGCCTGCTGGATCCGGAGGACAGGAACAGCGACCGTCCGCTGGAGGAGGCCGCGATCCGGGAAATCCGGGAGGAAACCGGGCTGACGGTGAAGGAAAGCGACCGGGTGTTCGTCGTGAATCCCTGCGCGTTCTCCTCGCCCGGCATGACGGACGAAAGCAACGCCTTCCTGTGCGCGGAGATCACCCTGGACAACCTGGACGACCTGGACCAGAACGGCGCGGTCGGAACGGAAATGTTCAACGGCTTCGAGCTCCTGGACCGGGAGCGCGCGGAAAAGATCTTCCGGACGGGGAGGGACGGGCACGGCCACTTCTATTCCCTTCCCGCATGGATGGTGCTCGGCATCTTCCTGGAGCGATTCTGAGCGGGGCGGTTATCACAGGCATCAAAAAAGACGCCATTGGGCAGCGGCCGGAACGGGCTGTCCAATGGCGTTTTCTTACGATATTCAATTGTCTTCGGCTTCCGGCAGACCGGCCAGCGCCAGCAGGACCGCCGTAACGAACCCGAACCCGCCGGCGCTCAGCGCCGCCAGCCAGTTCACGTCTCCCAGGACGACCGCGCCGGTGCCGATATACGCCAGCACGGCTTCCGCGAACGTACGGATCGCGCGGATCAGCGCGGCCCTCAGCCAAACCTTCCCTTTATACATCCACTTCACCTCCTTTCATTCTTCATCACCGACGACTACGGGCGGGCCGTCCTTCGCCATGGGCAAATGGCGGAAGGTGCGCCGCAGGTCGTTCATGTCCCCGTTGCCGCCGAGGGCGTGGTACTGTTTCCAGATGTTCTCCAGGTTGGCGCGGTCATCCAGGCCGGCCCAGCCTTTTTCCAGGTAGTGCTTGTAGCCCTGGAGCAGCCGGTCCCGCAGCATGGCCCGCACGGCCAGCTTCATGGCCCTGTTCTGCGCCAGCTGGAGCCGGATGAAACCGGCCAGCCCGGCGAAGAGGCCGGGAATCCCCAGCAGGCACATCCAGTTGTATACGGTCATCGTCACCATCTCCTTATGAAAAGGTTTGCAAAGGCGGACTGTCGAATATAGAAAAACAACGATTAAAAAGAAAGGAGCCTGCTGATATGAAAAAAGCGATCGCATTGCTGCTGGTAGCGGTCTGCGCGGTTCTGTGCGCGGTCCCGGCGCTGTCCGAGGGCGAGCCGGTGTTCGTGACCATCCGGGAATGGCTGGACGCGAAAGGCGAGTGCGGCAACTGTATGCTGCTGGTCCGGATCAGGACGATCCTGAATCCCGTGCTGGCCGAGGCGGAAGACGAAACGGGGATCGTCAACCTGTTCTCCGCGAACGGCGAGGACAGCTTCATCATTCCCTTCATGGGAGAAGGCAGCCCCGCCGAGGGCGACATGCTCGTCATCGCCAACCCGAGGTACAATGTATTCGAGGGAACGGTCGAGATGGCGGACTGGACGCTGCTCCGCTGGTTCCAGGCGCCCCGCGGCGAATGACCTCCCGATCCCGCACCCGGCCTTGCGCCGGGTTTTTCATTTGGGAGAAGCGGCCAATGTGTCCAGCTTCGCCCAGGTGTTTTTCCCGCAGACGCCGTCCACGATCAGGCCGTTTTTCCGCTGGAAGCCCCGGACCGCCGCCAGGGTCTCCGCGCCGAAGGAGCCGTCGGCCCCGTACCGGGGCAGACGCTCCCCGGCGGCGAGCAGCAGCTTCTGCATTTCCCGGACGGCTTCGCCCTTCGCGCCGAGCCTGAGCACGGGACGCGCTGAACTGACCACAGTCCACTGATCACTGTCCACTGTATTTTCGTACAGGCCCTTCGGCACGGCGTAGTACGTCCACTTGCCCATGATCCGGCTGGTCCACTGCACGCCGGAGGAGCACTCGATCACCGTTCCGTCGCCGAGGCAGATCCCGACGTGGTTCTTCTTCGGGGCCGTGCCGGTGAAGACGCAGCAGATCCGGTTCTTCGGCATCTTTTCGATGGGGCCCCGGGATTCCCAGTTGTTTTTGTCGCTGTACTGGCTGTTGCAGCCCTGGCCGGCGATGGAAATCCCGGCCTGGTCGAACACCCATTTCACAAATCCCCTGCAGTCGAACATCCGGACCGGCAGGTACCACGGGCATCCGGAGCAGGTCTTCGCGCTGCCGTTCAGCACCCGGCAGGCCGAGACGATCGTCGGATGATCGTCCCGCTTCCGCTTTCTCCGTCCGGCGGGGGTGCATTCCTCGCCCCAGGCGCCGAAAACAAAAGGCCAGCCGACGGTGCTCCGGCTGACCTTCCGAATGATTTCCTCCTTGCTTGCGCCCTGCTTTTTCAAATCTTCCAGCAAAGCGCTGACATAGCTGATACTGTTCATGAAACCTCCTGTTTGGTTGACACGCGGACGCGCGTCGGGTATACTGAAAATAAAGAAAAACCTGTATATATCGATCAATCAGAGAGAGGAGCATGTTCCGATGAAAAAGAGAGTTCTCCTGCTGCTTGCTTTGGTACTGTGCCTGGCGGTATTCGCCGCCGTCCATGCGGAAGAAAACGCCAATCCCGGGCCGTATCCGATCCCGGACGGCGCCACTGTCACGTTCGATCCCGTGGTGCGGGTGGAAACCGCGGCCGGGGAGGACGGGACCGAGTTCCCCGTATGGTACATTCCCGCGGACGGGAGCCTGCTGACCTACAAGGCCGGCAAATCGGCGCCGGGGTTCCTGATGTTCGCGTACGAATCCTGGGAAGCCTTCGAAAGCGGAACCGATATGGGAGTATACGTCCTCTTCCAGCCCAACACGGAAGGATCCGTGACGCTGACGCTCAGCAACGAGTCGATCACCTGGCCGGACAACGCCTGCTTCAGGTTTGTTTACCTGGCTTCCGACGGGTGGAAGACGACGGACCTCGTTTTCCGGTTTGATACGGCGACGGACGGACCCGCCGAAGTGAGATAACCGGAGAAACGGCGCAAGTTCAACCGAATCTGAAAGGAGTCTGTGACGATGAAGAAAAGAATCATTGCCCTGCTGGCGATCCTGGCGCTGTGCCTTTCCGCCGCGGCGGGAATCTGTGAGGAGGCGGAGCCGGTCACCTTCGACTGGGGCGAGGTCCAGGCCACCGTGTTCGGACTGTCGGAAAACCCGGAGCTGGCCAAATCAATGGACGACACGGATGGAAAATGGATTACCCTGGTCCTGGTCGTGACGGGCGGCGAAAGGGACCTGGACGAAGTGGACCAGCTGATCCACGACAATATCCGGCTGGAGGGGCTGGAGATCTGGCGGAAAGTATACGGCAAGGTCGGCGGGACGATCCGGTACACCGCCGAAGGGATGGTGCAGGAGCTGACCATCCATCCGGGCTATATCCGCATCTACTTTGAGGCGCCGGCGGACTACGACCTGCAGAGCGCGCAGCTGTTCTACGGCGGCGAACCGGTCCCCGTGGCGATTGAGCCGGAAGGAATCCTGACCGCGGGCGAGTAAACAAGAAGCAAGGGAATCATATGGCGGGACGGGAAGTCCCGCTTTTTCTATCCGGCGGCCGCCCGGACGCCGGCGGGCAGCGGATACAGCTTCTGTTCCGCCTGCAGGGCGGAGCCGGCGCGGACCGTGACCGTTCCGTCGTCGTTGTCCCGGAGCGCGGATCCGGGACAGATCCGCTCCATGACGTCCCGGGCGGTATCGTTCGCGCCGTCCCAGGTCCACAGGATGAGCTTCGCCCGGAGCACCTCCCGGTAGTCTTCATCGGGCATGCCCTCCGGGCGGGGAAGCATGACGGACGCGCCGAGGGCGTCCAGCTGCGCGCCCGCCGCGGAGCTTACCGCGTACGCGCCGTCCAGGTCGCCGGTTACGGCGATCAGGTCCTCCGCCTGGGAGAGGACCGCCGCCGCCAGCGCGGAAAAGCGCGGCAGGCCGCGGGTCCGGGACGGGAATAATTGCATGTAGTTCATGGAGTATCACCTCTTTGGGGAACGGAGGGATGGTCCTTTTCGTTCCCATCGGGTTCCCAACGCAACTTAAAACGAAAAAGGGAACGAAAAGGACCGTCCCTCCGTTCCCTTTTCGCTATGCGCTCCCGACATTGATCCGGACGGAGGCGGGGAGGATGTCCACCTTGCCGTCCCAGTCCACCGGGACGCGGACGCGGGTGTTCCCGCCGGGCCAGGTCGCCAGGATGTCCGTGACGGCAAAGGTGCTGGCCCTGTCCCCCGCGGCGGCGTAGCAGACGCCGGTGACGGAGGGTACCATCAGGGACCGGCCGATCCGGAAGGAACCGATATAGTCCACAACTGCGTCCCGGATCCGATCCGTGATGTCCCCGCTGTACCCGTCATAGGACGTGACGGAGATCGTGAGGGTGATGAAGGACACCGCCGGGATCGACAGGTACACGGTATGGGAATTCCCGTTTTCGTCCGTGACGGTCCGGGAATACGATCCGTGGGTCGCGATTCCCGGGGGCTTCTTGCGGAAAATGGCTTCCGCCGCCAGCTGCATGCTGCCGCCGTCGTATACGACGTGGATGCTGTGGGCGGGAACGCCCTGTTCGTCCGTTTCACCGGCGTCGTTGACGTGAACGAGGGCTTCCCGGCAGTTCGGGATCTTCAGGACCTCGGCGGCGATGCTGTCGGCCGTGGACCGGCCGCTGCCGGCGAGGGCGGTAAGGATCCGGCCCCGGGCCTGCGCGTCCGTTTCACCCGGAAGGCGGGCCAGGCCGTACTGCGGCAGGAGCAGGTCCAGGGCGCGGCCGGAGGCGTACTGTGGGTTCCGGCTGTTGAAGGCGGAGAGCACCAGGGCGGACGCGTCGTCCAGGGCCCGGGCGAAGACGGACAGCAGCTGGTAGTCCGGCACGGACTCGCTAAGCTCCGCGTCCGTGCCGAAGATGGATCGGTAGGACTCCGTCAGCGCCTCCAGCCTGTCCGCGTAAGTCGGCATGTGCAGGCCGGAACCGTCGATATAGGGCGGGAAATAGGGCAAATGGATACCTCCTTTATGGCTTGCTTTTTCCGGGGAATTCTGTTCCGGTTTTCATTTTTCGGGCTGATGTGGTACAATTCGGGCAGAAACAGGAACGAACGGGATAGTGAGATACAGACCGGAGGTGTCGCTCATGCGGAAATGGCTGTCTTTCCTCCTGGCGCTGGCCATGGTTTTCGCCTGCGCCGGATTCGCGGCGGCGGAGGACGGGGATCTGCCGGAGGACGATGAAGGATATACCGGCGGGGACGACTGGGATGACGACGACTGGGATGACGATGACTGGGATGACGACGACCGGGACGGCGGCGACTGGGACGACGACCCGCCGGAGATCCCGGAGGGCGCCGTCGCTTTCGGCGGCGGTTGGTATTACCGGCTGCTGGAGGACGGTACGGCGGAGATCGCCCTGTACGCCGGGGAGGAAGAGCATGTGGTGATTCCCTCCGAGGTGGACGGGATTCCGGTCACGTCCGTCGGGGAGCGCGCCTTTGAAGAAAACTCCTGGATCGGGTCCGTGGTGATTCCGGAGGGTGTGACCCGGGTCGGGAAATACGCGTTCGGCGACTGCGGGCACCTGGAAACCGTGGAGATCCCCGGAACCGTGGAGGTCCTCGGCGACTCCGCCTTCATCCGCTGCCACCGGCTCCGGTCCGTCGTAATCCCGGAGGGAGTGACGGAGCTGGGGAGCCACCTGTTTTTCGATACGTATTTCACGGAGATTGCGCTGCCGGACAGCCTGCGGGTGATCGGCGACCATGCCTTCCAGTGCAGTTCCCTTGAATCCGTCGTGATCCCGGAGGGCGTCACGTGGATCGGAGGCTACGCGTTCTCCAGCTGCCTGAAGCTGACCTCCGTCACGATTCCGGACAGCGTCATCCATGTCGGCGACAACCCGTTCTCCGGCAGCGTCCCGCTGGAAGTCCGGTTCTCCGATCCCCATCCTTACCTGGAAATCAAAGACGGCGCCCTGTTCAGCAAACCGGACAGCCGGCTGATCGAAATCCTGGAGGCACCGGAAGGGGGCGTCTGTACGGTTCCGGAGGGAACGAAGGTGATCGGCCGCGGCGCGTTCAGCGGTACGCGCTTTACGTCCGTGGTGATCCCGGACAGCGTGGAGGAGATGGGAGATTATGTGTTCTATACCTGCGTGTCGCTGAAATCCGTCCTGATCCCGGACAGCGTGAAGTCCGTCGGTGAAGGGGTTTTCGCCGGCTGCTCCTCGCTGGAGGAAGTCCGCCTGCCGGCGGGTACCGGACCCGCCAGGATGATGTTTGACGGATGCCGGAGCCTGGTTTCCGTCGAGATCCCGGAAGGCGCGGAGAAGATCGGCGGTTACGCGTTCCGGGACTGCAAAAAGCTGGCTTCCGTCACGATCCCGGCCACCGTTACGTCCATCGGGGAGCGGGCGTTCTCCGGCTGCGCGTCCCTGGAGACCCTCGCGATTCCGGAAAGCGTGACCGGCTTTGGAACCGATCCGTTCTACGGATGCAAAAAGCTGACGGTCACCGTGAAGCCGGACTCCGCGGCGGAACAGTACTGTATCGATTTCAACCTGCCCTATGAGGCCGCGGAATAGGGCGGGAAGCGGAAACCCCCGTCCTATTTTGCGGAATCCGACCTGTATTCCGGCAAATCCGGGGTGTAACATGAGGATGAAATACCGGAACAGGACAGCATGACAGACGACGAACGGAGGATGGAAATATGTATTGTGAGAAATGCTGCCGGATCTTCGACGGCGACCGCTGCCCGCACTGCAAAAGAAGCCGGGTCCGGGAGCCGGAACCGAAGGACCCCTGCTTCCTGACCGAGCAGGACTACCTGCCCACCAGCATCCTGGAGGACGTGCTGAACCAGAACGGCATTCCCTTCCTGAAGAAGGGTGTGATGGGCGCCGGGCTGGCGATCAAGGCCGGTCCCGTGATGGAGCGCACCCGGTTCTACGTTTCATACGACCGGCTGGAACAGGCCATGGCCGTCGTGGAGGAACTGTTCTCCGTGGAGGACGGGGATGACAGCGGGGACATGGACGACGGCGGCGCCGGGGACGGGGAATAAGACGGCCGCGGCGGCGGCTTGACACTGATATACATTGTTGATATATTCAGGGGGACGGGAAAAACGAATAACGGCGGCCTCCCTGAAAAGGACGCGGGACCGCCGGAGAACGAGAGACGGAGGAATCCATGATGAAATTCCATTGTGTCTGCGGGAAACTGATTGCGGGTTTGCTTCTGGCTGTCCTGTTGCTGACCGCCTTGTGCGCGGCGTCAGCCGATGAACCGGTTCCGTTCCTGAGCGATCTGTATCCGGGAAGTTCCGCCCATCTGAGGCTGAACGACAACCTGGAATTCAGGGTGGGTTCCTATGCCGGCCCGGGCCGGGATTACGCGGAATGCGGCGGATACAAGCCGTACAAGCAGCAGCGGATTACCGTGTATTTTGTCGAGAACAACTGGGTGATGGCGGACATTTCCTACCAGACGGCGGAAGAGCGCTTCGTCTATTTCCCGCTGCACACCTTTGACTCGATCAACTGCCAGGAAGTTTCGCAGCTCCGGTATTTTGACGGAACCATCACGGAAAACGTCCACCCCAGCTGGGGTCCCAACAGTTCGTTCAATACCGTCAAATCGATGGCGGCCACAGCCGGTACCGCGATCCGGGTGTATTTCCAGGAAAACGGCTATGTATACGGCGAATACAGGTTCTCGGGCGGCAAGGCGCGGATGTGGTTCCCGGCGGACAAGGTCAGCATTCCGGGGGCAACGCTCTCCTATACGGATGAGCCCAGCTGGCAGACAGGCCGCTCCTCCTTTGGGCTGGCTTCCTCCTCTTCTTCCGGCAGCCTGACGACCACCTGTCCCATGTGCGGCCAGACGATGCAGGTCACTGTTCAGGCCGTCATCTGCGATCATGACGCGAACAGCCCGACCGTGCATGCCTGCGCGCCTTATGTGGAGCAGATATGCCATAACTGCGGCTATACATATTACGGTTACGACTACAACGCGATCCACGATGAGCCCCACAACTTTGTGGACGGCGTATGTACCGAATGCGGATATTCCCGGTGACGTGACCTCATAGAACAACCAACGGAAAGGGCTGCCCCTGCCGTTCGAGAGGAGGAAGAAAATGAATATCGCTGTCAGGTATTACACGAAAACGGGGAACACGAAACGGCTGGCGGAAGCCGTCGCGGCCGCGGCGGGCGTCGAGGCGCTGCCAATCAGCGAGCCGGTGACGGAAAAGGCGGATATCCTGTTCCTGGGGAATTCCTATTACGCGTTCACCATCGATCCGGAGGTCCGGAACTTCATCCGGTCCCTGGACAGGGAAAAGGTCGGCAAAATCGTGAATTTCGGATCCGCCGCGATGCTGAAGTCCACCTGGAAAAAGGTGAAAGCCGAAGCGGACAAGGCGGGTATTCCCATGGACGAACGGGAGTTCCACTGCAAAGGGGAATTCAAGGGCATGCACAAGGGAAAGCCCGACGAGGCGGACCTGAAGGCGGCCCGGGAATTCGCCGTCGGGATCATCGGCTGAGCGAACGGACAGTCAGCAGTGAAGCAAAGGGACGGCTCATGACGAGCCGCCCTTTTTTGCTGGTGCGGTCAACAGGAACCCGCGCCTCCGAAAGCGAATATAGAAAAACATAAATCAAAGAGGAGGATCAAAATGAACAACGGGCAGAAAGGAATCGGATGCGGGACAATCTTTATCATCCTGATCGTGTTGTTCCTGCTGATCGGCAGCTGCAGCAACAGCAACAACAGTTCATCCTCTTACAAAAGCAACCCGATTCGCGACAGAGATCCTGAATTCTACGATTATCTTGAAGACAGGTACAACAGGATGATCGAAAACGAGAAAAACCAGGGAAGGTAAATCCAGGGATACAGCACGGTTCAGATCAACACGGACGTCAGTTTCCGAATCTCCGGAGCCGGTTTTCCTATACCGTCAGACGGGCAGGGAATAAGTGATTTCCCCGCTGCCGGAGGACGTGACTACCCGGCAGGCATAGGAGAAAACACGCCCGGAAACGGAAGCCCGGACGTCTTCGACGCTTTCCACCCCGGGGGTTGCCCGGACGTATCCGGAGAGGTACGAAGAGAGCGCGGGGACGTCCGCCTCCGTCACCCGGGAGGAGCGGACCATGTCCAGGATTCCGCAGCCCCGGGCCGGATTCTCCCACCACTCCCCGGTCCGCAGGTTCAGCCGGTCCCGGACCAGGACGACCGCCGCGTCAGCGCCGGAAACGGGATCGGACGGGGACAGCACCGGCAGGATATCGCCGGAAGCGTCCACGGGGCGAATCGTCAAAGCCGTCACCTCCAGACTCAAAAATACCCGAACGCAAAAAAACCGGCCGAAGCCGGTTTTTGATGCTTTGGGACTGTTTTACGCGGCGTCCGGCAGCGCTTCCTCTTCCGCGCCGGGCAGTTCTGTTTTGACGACGTCCTCGCCGTAGATGACCTTCCAGTCGTTTTTCATGGAGACGGGGGTCCAGCCCTCTTCCTCCGCTTTGCTGTAGAAACCGGCGGCCTTTTCATCGCTGCCGTATTCCCGCTCGGTGTCGTCGCATACGATGAAGAAGCCCATGCCGCGGTGGTCCGGGTTGCCCTGGGCGTAATTGAGCATGGAGTAGTCCCCGGAGCTGTTGCCGAAGGCGAGGACCGGCCGCTTCCCGATCTCCCGGGCGATGGCCGCCGGCTTGCCGGACTTGCCGCACTCAACGGCATCCAGCGGCGCGCCGAGCACCATCGTCTCGTCCTGGCTCATGTCGTAAGCGTCCGCGTTCTTCCCGGGGTTCCCGGAAGCGACGTAGGGTATGTCCGTCGCGGCCACATGGTCGTACGGGAAGCCGTAGCGTTCCACGAGGGCGCGAACGACTTCACGCTCACAGGCCGAAACCATCCACACGGCGAAGCCGTTGTCCCGCAGGTAATTGATGACCTCGATCATGGGCCTGTAGAAGGACTCGCCGTAAGTCATGCCGTCGAATCCCACGACGGGCGTCTTATCGGCGAAGTCCACCACGTACGCGCGGAACTCTTCGGGGGTCATGCCGGCGAAGGCCGTCGCGACCAGGTCGTCCTTGGTCAGGCCTTCGGGATGGAACGTGGCGCCTTCGGAGTACGCGTGATCGCGGACCTGCTGCATCGCGTCGCGCTCTTCCTCGGTGGCGTTGTACGACGGGTCGTCCAGCACGCGGTACATGGTCAGGCAGTAGTCGAAATAGACGGGCGCCTTTTCACAGAGGATCGTGCCGTCCATATCAAAGGTGGCGATCCGGTCCGCGGGCTCGATATAGTTGGGGCTCGACTCGTCCGTCACGTCGGTGACGAAGGCGACGAGCGCGGCCAGCGAAGCGCTGTCCGGGTTCCAGGAGGGGAAGGTCTTTTCATAGTCGAGGGACCCGGCGGACGAAGGCGCGGGTTCCGTTTCTTCCTCCGGCTTCGCGGAAGCATCTTCCGGCTCAGGGAGCGCCTTGGCTTCTTCCTCCTGCCCGGAGACGCCGGCTGTTTCCGTAACCGCCGGGGTTTCCTGGGGAGCGGAAGCGCCCGGCGTTCCGATGATCATAAAGATCACGGCCGCGGCGACCGCGGCGCCCAGCAGAAACATGATGACCGGCAGGAGCATTTTTCTCGTCTTTTCACTCATAAACAGACATCCTTTCACAGATCGTGCCGCGGCATTCCTGATTCAGCCGCTTTATCCGGAACATATCATAACCGAGTTCCGGCCCACGGTCAACAGGGTCCGGGGCAGGAAACGGGAACCCATCCGACGAATAAAAACAGGGTTGAATGAAACCGCAGTCGAAAAAAACAGGCCGGGAATACCGGCCGCGACGGAGAATGGCATGAGCAGACGTATACTGATTACAAACGACGACGGGATCGGCGCCGACGGGATCCGCCAGCTGGCGGATATCGCGCGCCGGTTCGGCGAGGTGACCGTGGTCGCTCCCGACGCGCAGAGAAGCGCCGTCTCGCACCACTGCATCTTCAGCAGGCCCCTGGTCCTGAAGGAATATGATTTCGGCCTGGACGGCGTCAAAGCCTTCACCCTGGACGGGACGCCGGCCGACTGCGTGCGGGTCGGCATCTTCGCGGCGGCGGACGAAAGGCCCGACGTCGTTCTTTCGGGCATCAACCACGGATACAACATCTCTTCCGACATCCAGTATTCCGGCACCGTGGGAGCGGCCCTCGAGGCGGCTTTCCTGGGCGTCCATGCCGTCGCGGTGTCCTACGGCAACTATCAGTACAACGCCACGGACATCGTGGACCGGTACCTGCCGGAACTGCTGGAAGAGTATATGGAGAAGCCCCTGCCCGCCAACCGGGTGTGGAACATCAATTTCCCGGACTGCCCCGCGGACGAATGCAGGGGGATCATGCGGAACGTCGTGATGAACACGGAACACTTCTACGATGACCGGTACGTGAAAGAAAAAACGGATGACGGGACGTGGTCAGTCACGTGCGTCACCCAAAGAATCTGGAAAGGCCCTGAAAATTCCGACCTGAACGCCGTCATCAACAGGTATATCGCGGTGGGAACGGTCACGAACCTGACGTGACCGGCAGGGCGCGCCCGTGAAAAACACGGAAACGGCGGAGGAAGATCAGTCCTTCCGGACAAACAGCACCCAGTCCCCGTAGTCGCTGCCGGTATACAGCTCAAAACCCGCATCGGCGCTGTATCCGGCCGGGAGCTTCAGGATCTTCAGGTGGTACACGTCCGGAGCCCCGTCGAAAACGATCACGCCGTTTTCGTCGGCCTTCGACATCGTGCAGGCGGTGTCCGTACAGAAATTGACGTACACGCCGGGAACGGGAAGATGATCCTGGTCCACCACATACACCGTACAGGCGCGGGGGGATTCCGCGGGCTTGCTGTCCGCCTGCGCGGGATCCGCGATTTCCCAGGTAATCTCCCCCTCGCAGCCCGCTTCGCGCAGGATCCCGGCGACCTCGTCCATGTACGCCTCATCCCGGATCAGCAGAATCCGGATCCTGTCCGGATCCTCCGGTCCGAGGCCGGGGTCCGCCAGCATGCCGGCGCTGCAATGGTCAAAAACGCCGCCGGACAGCCCTTCCGTGGGCTGTTCAAAAACATACGCGCCGCTTTCCGGATCCAGCATCCCCGACACCGTCCGGGCATGGCCGAATGAATCGACGTATACCATTGTTTCGGGATTGTCCGCCGCGGCGATCTCAAACCGGAGGCGCGCTGTTTCCTCCGGTACGGCATAGCAGATGTACGGCGTTTCTTCGCCG
>JAEEGL012809478.1_pt1 | contig 14712 bp, 10 predicted proteins | sample 9134231 | NCBI WGS metagenome assembly JAEEGL01 (sample SAMN16246548, study PRJNA631951) | gut metagenome | biome: gut microbiome; feature: rumen; material: fiber-attached | host: Bos | place: Iran: Karaj | collected 2018-10 | reverse complement strand
TTGATACACCTGCGCCATTGCCGCAAACGACGAGAGAGAAAAGAGTATGTTTATAAATAATCGTTTCATTATCATATTAAGTTTATTACGCAATTTACAAAAAAAAGAGCAATTGATAAGTATCAAATTAACACTTTTATCAAAAATATGTCATATATCATTACAACTGCATTTTGCAGACGTCCTAATCTTAAGTCTCATAAACTTCATAGTCCTAACATCAAGAGTTAACAATGAATTAGTTAATAGGTCTCCGATTCCAGTGAAATACTTGATCACCTCTGTTGCCTGAATTGAGCCTATTATTCCGACGGATGCTCCAAGCACTCCACGTTTTGCAGAAGGTTCTTCATCCTCATCAAAAAGGCACCTATAGCATGCAGTCGACGGGAGATGAGTAAACACTCGACCAGAATATTCCGTTATGGAGCCATGGCAAAACGGCTTTCGTAGTCTTACACAAACATCATTAATCAAAAACTTCGTCCGATTATTATCCGCGCAGTCTACGATAAAATCGTAATCCTTAGCAATCGAATCAGCATTATTCTTATCAAAAAAGAAATTATAGGTGACGACTTCCGTTTCCGAGTTCAATTCCGATATCCTCTGTTTTGCAGAGATCACCTTATCTACCCCGACAGACGACTCCGAATGAATAATCTGACGCTGAAGATTTGTAACGTCGACAACATCCGCATCTATCAAACCTAACTTGCCGATCCCAGCGGAAGCAAGATACATGGCAACTGGAGATCCAAGTCCGCCGACACCGACTATCAAAACCTTGGCATCTGCAAGTTTCTTTTGTCCGTCACGACCAAAACCTTCCAATAAGAAATGACGTTCATAACGATTCTCCTCCATAGGCTACCATTTATCATGTCCGTAATTGAGGTTGAATGAAACTCTTAATCCATAATTGATAAAAAGCACATTGCTGACAACCTTTTGGTCAGTCTTATAATTCCTGCTCGACAAAACACTTTCTGTCACCAATTCCACAGGAACAGACTTAGATACAGTCAACAATGTGTGAGTGTCGTATGTCTCAATCTCAGTATAATGTCGATCCTGCGTTTTCTTCGCTGAAATTCCTAAGAATGCGAAATCACAGTAGGCTCCAACACTAAGTGAATATTTTTCACTCAAAGGGAATGTATATTGAGCATCTCCTGTAAACATAATGAAAACTGGAGTTTGCTTGAATGAGCTCTTTTCCGAAACTGTCTCAAACGTACCACAACCCAACACCCACGAATCATCGACAAAGACATCATAATCTGGATAATATGCTGTCTGAACAACTTCTTGGTCTTCTTGCGAATAATTCACATGAAGCGGCACACCTACTTTCAGACCGACTCCACAATCGAAATTTTTCTCCTTGAAGTCAAGCATAATAGGCACTTCCAACTGCAAATGCATAATATCCTCAACAATACCTCCGATTGAATATTTATATACAGTCTCGTCCAATTCTGAATCCACAATAGTATATTCATCAGAATAAGTACCAACCTTTGCGACACTCGTAGTGTGTATCAAATCAATACCTGTCTTGATACCAAAACTAGGATTGAAAAAATAAGTATAGTATGCACCAATACCTCCATCCAATTTCTGTTGGAAATGCACAGTTTTGGAATTTCTGAAACCTGCGACTCCTCCCTGAGCAAAAAATGAGAAACGGTGATGGAAAAATGGGACTGGCTTATGAATCTTTGTTGAGTCGACAAGTCTGCCATCCAAATCAGGGAAAAATCTATACGTATACAACCATGATTTCTTTCCCACATACATCTTCGGATCTACAAGCAATGATGTTTTAGTTGGCTGACGACGAGGGTTGCGAGCAGACACAGTCATCGCCGGCAGCAGCATAAGCAACGTCGCGACAACTATAAAAACACTCTTTATGTTATACAAACCTCTATTCATATCACAATACAATATACAATAACACCAAATTATTTAACTACATACTTAGCCGTCAAAACTTTACCTGACACTGTAGTCAAACGAACCAAATAATATCCGGATACAGTCATTCCTGGAATAACAATTTCATTGGACTTAGCCTTTGATACATATACCTTCTCGGCTTTCATGTTGAACACTTCAACATCTGTTCCAACTACACCTTCAACTGGGAAATCACAAATGATTGTGACCGGCTGCAATTTATCAACTGGATTTGGTTGTGGAGATATTGTATATTCGTGATTTTCATCAACACAAACGATATCCGACAAATATTCATCTCCACCATCTATAATGACACCAACCTGATAACAACCATCCAACTCCTTGTCTTCAGTGAAATATGATTCTGAAGTTGTCGATACCAATCTTTCGTCTTTATACCATTTATACTTCACATTAGATTTCAACTTGAATTTGTCATCATCAAAAATGACATCATTGCAAATCAAAATCCAATTATACTTGTTTACAAGCACAGGATAAGGGAAACACTTATTCACATTAAGCATGACATGTGTGAAGCTGTCACATCCCATCTCTGTAGTCTTTGACTTTTTGGTAACCTCTGCCGAATCTTTATATGTCACACCTTCATAAGTGATGCGTAGACAACTATCCACATAAACAGTGTCATGGACAGGCATTATCAAATTGACCATATTAGCAACCACTGTACCACACTTGTTTTCTGAAGAAACAGTGTCGAAGATGATTGTATCTGATGTAAGAGGCAAATCACGGTAGGTCGCATATCCCTTCTCTGAATCAAAACACTCAAACACATCAACAGCTGAGTATGAAGGATGACCCACCTGTATTCGCTGGATCAACTGATACTCACAACCGTTCTCTGTAAGTTTATCTACATATATAGTCGAATCACGGTGAACATAAACTGGCAAACCACCGTTATAATCCACGTCAACAAACTTAACCTCATTACATCCGAAAACATAATCTGTGATATCAGGAGACTGGTGTACAGTTATATTCACATTGATTACACTGTCGCAATCATTACGGCTCAACAATGTATCACGGAACATAATAGTCTGTTTGTACACGACTCCATTTCTAACAACAGAATCACATGACTCCAACACTTCTGAATGGTTGTACTTAGGATATACAGTCAACATATAATTATGGATCGAGTCACACTTAGTTGCACCGTTCACAACAAGGCTGAAAGACTTTGCATTTTCATTCTCAGACGTATAAGTGTCACCACGGAATGTCAGTTCTCCACAACCTTTCTCAAATATCGTGTCACGTGGAGTCGGTATGATATTGACATGCCAATCTATAAAATTTTTACAGCCTGCTTCATTCTCGCCCAATATCTGTTTCCATACGCCAGACTTATTAAAAAAATGTATGGAATCATGTAATTCATCATAAAGAGATGTGTCACCACATGCAGACAAGATAGACACACTGCCTGTTGATTTTGGAACAGTCACGTCGACAATGACAACACTATCACACCCTGTGTTCTTCATCTGGAATGTGTCGAGGAACTGTACATCATCCGTAAATATCATCAACTCACCTTTTGAATTTGTATAAGTCACCGTGTCACAAGCATGAAGAGTGTTTGTTTTACGTAAAGACTCTGGATATGAATTGTTGATTGTGATGTTTGTTGTAAGAATAACACTGTCACAATCACATACATTACTCTTCAATGTATCCACAATCACAGAAGATGAAGTAACCAATCTTTGTGTGCCATCAAAATCTGTGTAGACGAATGAATCACACGCGACTACAGGATCAGCTGTGATATTTCCTACACCATGAACAGTCAAGAACAGTTTTGTGGTATCCATACAACCTGGATTCAAAGTGTTAGCATTCAAGAAAATCAACTCAGTTGTCAGAGCAGTCGGAGTTTCGAGATTAACATCCACAGGAAGATTGTTGTAATTCCATACTGGCAATTCTGAATGATACTCCTTGCAAGCATCCAAAGTGTCAAGTGTGACTTCAACAGGAATAATATTCACTTCCGTCTCATAATAAATATGACATCCATATCTGTTTATCAAAGTATCATATACTATTTGAGACGACTCAATCAATATTTTCTTACCGTCTGATTTTCTGACATAAGTATATGGACCACAGTTATTCACAGGTTCCAACTTTTCACGAGAATCCTGACTGATATTTACCGTAACCTTACGAATTATACTATCACACAAACAAACTTTACTCTGAATCTTATCAATCAAAACAGTACCGTCGTCGACAACCATTTCCTGATGACCGTCATAATACTTATGGACATAGTTTTCACAAGCATAAACAAAAGAATCGATTTCAACAGGCTCAATAATACGGACATGATATATCTGCTTATTATCACAACCAGTTTCATTTGGAATCGAAATTTCTTTTATTGCAGATGTTGTCAATGGCTCTCCATTAATATAGTAAACTCCACAAGTGTCAATATTAAAATACTCTACACTTGAAGAACTGATGTTCACTTTGTATGGTTGGAATTGAACTCTACAAGCTTTGAAAATATTAGGATCAACTTTCTCTACAACAAATGATGTATCTGTTGTATACTTTTTACCTTCAATTTCAACCTCATTGCAACCCTTTCTAACAATCTCTTCAAGGGTTTTAGGTGCTTCTATATTTAATATAGTTTTCTTTACAATACTGTCGCAGCCACATTCATCTTTAGATTTTATTGTATCATTGAATGTAAAATTACCTGCTTCAAAGACAATTGTATCTCCATTTAATTTGGTAAATGAGTAAGGAGCACATCCCATAACAGGAATTATTGAACTCTTATCCGATGTTTTATGAATGTATACATGGACAGTACGTTGAGATGAGCATCCTTCAGGAGTTGTATATTCATCTACAAAATCCTGAGTTTTATCAAAAATCTTTGTCTCACCAGATAACGTTTTGAAAGCAAGACGACCACAGCCATGAACTATAGTGTCGTTGTAAGAGACAGCCTCGCCGATTGTGACGTGATATGTCACGATTGTATCGTTATCACATGAATTTATATTGTTTCCTCTTCTTGTAACAGTGTAATCTCCACTATGATCCCAGACTGTCTTTTTTCCACGGTATTCGTAAGTGTACGGGCCACAGCTATAAATGGTTTCCTCACGAGTAGGCTTCTCTCCTAAAACATGATGAGTAATATTTACCTTTGAAGGGCATTGACAACCCGAAATTGTTGAGTTTACACGTGTAGTATCATAAAATGGCTCTGTTGATTCACAAATACCTGTAGCACAATCATATACAATCACACTACCACAATGCACATTTGTTGCTCTTACTGTATCTGGCACAGCTGCCTTTATACGATGTGATCTGATTTCATACAGCACACCTCCTGGCACTGATGGATCTGGAGTTTCAACGATATCTTCTATTGTTGTCTCCTTTGCATATTTGACTCCATTGTAGATAACAGTATCACAACTCCATTCTGAATCTTCAGTCTTTGTTATCTTGACCGGAATCACATATTTAACCACAATAGTTGCGCTATCACATGTTGTTTTATCCGCATATTTTATATGGTCGACATACAATTCCTTTGGTTCCAACACATACTCAGATCCGACTTCCACTGTTTGAGGAGCACCTCCGCCAACTGGTGTATATGTATAACTCTTCTCATTAAGGCTGAACACCTTCAATGAATCTATGGCAGGAAGCGTAGGATATAATTTCACATCTCTGTAATTATAAGTCTTACATCCTGTAAGATTCGGGAATGAATCTACATAAGTGCCAGAATGATCATACGAAACACCATCAACACCATCAATAACAACTGTGTTAGCTCCACAATTACCACTTATTAATGGCAGATAATTTCTTACAGTCTCCCCTATCTTTATGATAACTTCCTCATTTGAACTGTTTGTATAGTTTCCATTATCCTTAGGGAAGAACCATCGTCCATCATAATTCAAACTGTCACATCCACTTATTGTCTCCGGTCCTGATGAAGAACCGACGCAAATTGTATCTATCTGTCCATAAGCCACACGTGCTGGATCTAACGGGTTAAATGTGAATGCTCTGTAGACAGTAGTTTTTTTATTGTCAAATGTATAATCTTCATAAAAATCAATTCTGTAAGAGCCATCAGGAATAGTGATAACACTTGGCAATCTTTCCCAATCGCCATCTCCAACTTTCACTTCAAGACCATAAATCCAGCCCTCAACAGTCTGGTCGTCTGTAATATACTTCAAACGTCCATTAATTCTGGAAACATTTCCCGTCTCAGAATGTGACAATGTGTAGATTCCAGGATGACAGAATGGCTCAACATCATACGACTCGTCTACCATAAAACGAAGCACAGGCAATGTGTCGTTCTGGAACTCCACGTCTTCACGCCACTGATTTTCTCCCGTCAAATTAACGATATGATAGTCTCTCAACACCTCTGCAAAACAACCGCTACGCATAAAATCATTTTGTGCCTTCAACAATTTATGCGTATTCTTATAGTCTAGTGAGAAATCAACACCATCCATTAAGATTGGCACAAAACCCTCACCGTACGCATTTTCATAACAATAACATGATTCATAAAAACGTTTTGTCTCATCTTCTTTGTACATATCACGACCGACAAAGAAATCAACATTGTCACGGTTAGAATCATTCACACTTATTTGAGGATATGCATAACAATTCTTTACATTAATCACAGCATCCTCGGCTACTACACCAACAAGTCCACCAAAGACCTTCGCACTTTTCCATGTTTTGCCATCATTATCAAAAACAGTGAAGCAATTCAAGAAAGAGCCCTTATTGATTTTTCCACACAATCCACCGGAATTCACAACATCTATCTCACCAGATGGTATGAGTGTACCATTAAATCCACAGTTTTCAATTGTTCCACCATTCTGTTCACCGACAAGGCCACCGACATAAGAATCTCCAGTAAGTGTCACATTGTATGCGAAACAATTTTTAATGTCTCCTGAATTGGAACCACAAAAAGCACCGACATTTTGTGCTCCACTTGTCGGCGTATATTCACAATCCCTTACACTACAATTAGTGATTGTCGATCCTGCATTGTTTGCAACGATTGCACCAAAAGAGAAATGACCAGCACCAAAAGCTTTTGAATTAGTTATATGACAATTTGAAATCTCAGCATTTTCCACAACACTCGCTAAAAATGACACACCTGTAATATTCAAACCATTTTGAGTGTCCGGCATCTCTATCTCAAAATGATCAATATTCAAATTCTTAATGACTGACTTATCTTTGCTTACATTTCCAACCTTTCCGAACATCGAAATATAATATATTTTCTCGTCCTTCTCGGTTTTCCCGACCGTCTTCATCATCTTTTCTTTTGGTAATGTCCAATTCGAAATCGTATGTCCTCCACCGTCATATTCACCTAAAAAATAGGTCATAGTTGCAGGCACACGCAAAGCATTTCTATTCCAATTGAAACTAGACAGTGGCATTGGTGGGCGGCCTGCTTTACCAGACAATTCTGCCAAATCAATATCAGCAGTCTGTTTAACATACATAAATTTGCCTTGACTACCTGAAATCTTATCCCTCAATTCAGGTATATCCGAACTTTCATCAATGATATAAGGTTCTGGCTTTGTTCCTTTTCCAGTCAAAACAGCATAAGATGGTGTCAAAAAAGAAAACACCATAACCAACACTGCTATAATACGAAACGAGTGCTTTATATTAAGTCCTTTTATGTTAAGTCCCTTGTCCATATTTCCTAGCGATTTACTTTAATACGCAAATTTATAATAAAAAAAAAAGTTATCAACATTCATATATATAAAGTTTTCAACGAAATTATCAACAATCGCATTTTTTTTCAACATTTGTCCATATTGTTTGACATACAACACATTTTATAATTGTTTCATTACTCAAAAAAACGCAAAAATTTCTTAATTTTGCACAAAATTGATACACTATGGCAAACAGCAATTTCGTAGACTACGTAAAAATCCATATAAGAAGTGGAAGAGGCGGCGGTGGTTCGGCTCACCTTCATCGTGAAAAGTTCACTCCCAAGGGTGGCCCTGATGGTGGTGACGGTGGTCGTGGCGGACATATCATCATCCGTGCGAGCAAAGACTATTGGACTTTGCTACACCTGAAATACGACCGTCATATCTTCGCTGGAAACGGAATGAGCGGAAGCCATAGCAGAAGTTTCGGCGCCGACGGTGCTGACAAGGTGATCGAAGTGCCTTGTGGTACTGTGGTGTATGATGCCCAGACTGGTGAATATCTGATGGATGTCACTGAAGATGGAGAGCAGAAGATTCTTCTTAAAGGTGGACGCGGAGGTCTTGGCAACTGGCATTTCCGTTCTGCCACAAACCGTACACCACGTTTCGCGCAAAGCGGTGAGCCTGGTCAGGAACGTACTGTCATCCTTGAGTTGAAAGTGTTGGCTGACGTCGGTCTGGTAGGAAAACCAAACGCTGGAAAAAGTACTCTGCTTTCTTCTATCTCAGCAGCGAAACCAAAAATCGCTGACTATCCGTTCACCACTCTTGTTCCGAACCTTGGTATCGTTGCCTACCGTGACGGGAAAAGTTTCTGTATGGCAGATATTCCAGGAATTATCGAAGGAGCGAGTGAAGGAAAAGGACTCGGTTACCGATTCCTTCGTCATATTGAAAGAAACGCAATCCTTTGTTTCTTGGTCCCAGTAGACACAAATGACATCTTAGAGGAATACAATACTCTTTTAAAAGAACTTGAAGCATATAATCCAGAATTGCTTGAGAAACAGCGAATTCTATGTCTTTCAAAGTCTGACATGCTTGATGATGAACTGAAAGAGCTGATTTCCGAGCAGTTACCGAAAGATATCAAATACTGTTTTATCTCTTCTGTAGTTGGAAGCGGTCTTACTCAACTTAAAGACATGCTTTGGGAAATGATCCAGAACAATACACATGAAGTGGAATCTATCACCCACCGTAATCTCGACGCAGATAAAATCCGTAATGATTTTGATGACGACGATGATTTCAGCTACGTCGACGAGAATCCAAACGATGACGAGTACGATGAATATGAGTTTGATGAGGAACTTTATGATGAAGTCATGAATGGCAAGACCCCTTCTAAGTTCATTGAAGAAGACGACAATAGTGAAGACGAAGAACTTGTTGATTATGTGGAAGACGAGGAGGACGAAGAGATTGTCGACTATATTGAAGATGAAGAGGATAACGAAAACAAGTCTAATTAAATTAATAAAGGGAATATGAAAGCAATTAAAATCATAAGAAATATCACAGCAGTATGTCTGTTGCTATCTTTCGCTGGTTGCGACAACGTAAAAAAAGCTCCAGAAACAAAAACTGAAACTGAAGACACAATAAAACTGACTAAATTTGACGGTTTTGACATCTACGTTCCAGAAGGCTATGAAGTAACAACATACCCATTCCCTACCATTCCATTGGTAATGGAGAAAGGTGATGAAATCATGATTGATGTGACAAAGGCGAACACACAGGAAGAGTTCAAGACCTTCGCAGAAAACCTATTGAATTCAGACAGCCAAGAGTATCCTGAATTCCGTCTAATTGAGATTTCAAAGCAGGATGGTGTATATGAATTTGTATTCTCTGCGAAAACAGACGAAGAAGAATTCACAAAAATATCCAGAATCGTCGACGCGAAGGATGGACTTATATACCGTGTCAACGGAGACATCATCCCTGACAAGAAAGACTCTGTTGTTGCCATTGTACGCAGTTTCCGCCCTACTGATTTCAAAGTCAACACAAAGATTCTTGACAAAGTGAGTGAGATCGCAGACCAGGAGTCAAAGAAAATTGAGAACGAGAACCACGATTCAGCAGAACAATGAAAATAGAAATTTTCGTTTTTAACCCCATTCAGGAAAATACTTACGTTGTGATTGATGAGACCACTAACAAATGTGGTATCATCGACGCCGGTTGCCGCAGCAGAATGGAAAAAGTGAAGCTGAAGAAGTTTATCGAGCAGAATGGGCTGACTCCCGTCGCTCTTCTGAACACTCATCTTCATTTCGACCATATCTACGGTAACAAATTCATACTTGAGACTTTCGGACTGAAGACTTACGCAAGCCCGAAAGATCAGTTTTTTATCGACACATTCATCGACCAATTGAATATATTCCAAATGCCAGCCGACGAACAGGCTCCTGAGATTGGAACAAAAATCAAAGAAGGAGACGTGATTGAAATCGGCAACATCAAGCTGCAAGTGATTGAAACTCCAGGACATAGTGCAGGAAGTGTATGTTTCTATGCCAAAGAGCAAAATGTCTGTTTCACAGGAGACACAATATTCAAGCAGTCTGTCGGAAGAACTGATTTTCCAACAGGAAGCCAGAGAGAGATCATGGAGAGCATCACCGGCAAATTATTACGATTGCCTGATGACACAATCCTTTATCCAGGTCATGGAGAATCAACAGATGTGGCTTGGGAAAAATTAAACAATCCATATTTGGAGTATTAAAATGCCTGAATTAGAAGATAAATGGAACGAAGCCATCCGTCGTGCAGAAACGACGGATGCTCTTTTTTGTATCTTCAAAAAACGCGGAGGAAAGGTCCAATTCTTCGCATCAAACGAATCACAACCAAGCAATTACCAAGCAAATACAGATGGATTCATTTTATCTTCATTCGAAGATAATGAGCTAAAAATGATTCCTAAAAATATCTCTTTAGATTTTGATTCTGCAGAAGACGTTGCCCTTTTAGACTCCTATATCAACCGACGTCAGAAACTTAATCTGACATCAATAACAGATTTGTCCACATCAGCGGAAACGTACGAACGGTCGTTCGATACCGTGATGCATAAATTAAAGTCAAAAGAGGCGACAAAGATTGTTTTGTCTGCCAAGCAAAGCATACAGACCGAAAAATCAGCATTTGATATTTTCACAAACATAGCCTCTAAAGACAATTATGAATTTGCCTATCTTTTACATCTTACCAACGGAGAAACATGGATAGGCTGCACACCTGAAATCCTTCTTCAGAAAAATTCCGGATCATACTCCACAATATCACTTGCAGGAACAATCTCCAATGATGGCAAGCAGCAGTGGCATGAAAAAGAAATCCGTGAACAACAAGTTGTAACAGACTATATAACAGAACGTTTGAATGAGATAAAAGCGAACATTACCGTCGGTTCTACATACTCGAAGGCTGCAGGAATGATCCAGCACCTTTGTACAGATATTTCATTCACGTCGACAGAATCATTATCCACACTTATCAAACTACTCCACCCCACTCCTGCAGTGTTGGGTTATCCAACTTCACCTGCATTATCTGCAATCAAAAGTGCAGAAACCCATAAACGTGAATTATATTCAGGTGTAGTAGGTTTTCAATCCGCATCAACAGACGAAGCTGATATATTCGTGAACCTTCGTTGCGGAAAGATCAACAAAAATTCAATTACATTGTTTGCTGGAGGCGGCATAATGCCCGACAGTACAAAAGAGAATGAATGGAATGAGATTCAGATGAAATTCAAGTCGATAAAAAAATCTTTTTTTGAATAAAAAAACCGCGAATGCTAAGCAAACGCGGTGAAAAAAATAAAATTATTCAAGTAAACATCATTGTTTAACAACCTCATAACCAACACCATCAACAATTGATATCAACTGTTCCATAGAAAGAGATTTACCTTTCTTAAACTTTATCACAACCGACTTAGAACCTAAATCCACATCACAATTTTCTACAGCTTCATTAGCAAGAAAAGCCTCTCTGACATTATTTGCGCAATGGCTGCAACGCATGCCATTGACTTTCAAAACCACTTCCTCATTTTTTTCACAGCAACAGCAGTCATCATCGTCGTCGTCCTCATGACAATGGCAATGTCCTTCATCGTCGTGATCATGACAGTGACAACCTCCATCATGACATCCACAACCACACTCTCCATGATGATGATGTCCATTAAAGAATGATTTGATCAAAAGAATCAAGAAGGCGACGCTGCAAATGATGCTGAACCATTCATTATGTCCTTCCTCACAACATGCAACTGCAGCATTCATATGGCTGACGTCAAACCAACTGCTTGGCAGAAGATAGTCCATGATCAAGCCAAAACTAATTGCTCCCAACACTATAGAAACAATATAAATCACTGTCTGTTTTTTGCCAAAAGCTTTGTTTATCACAAGCATAGAAGCAGTGTTAATAGCAGGGCCAGCCATCAGCAACAAAAATGCCGCTCCAGGAGTCATTCCCTTCATCATCAAAGAAAGAGCAATTGGAATTGAACCAGTTGCACAAGTATACATCGGAATGGCAATAACAAGGACGATCAACATATTCAAAAAAGGATAATCCTGTAATGCTGAAAAGAAATCGTTCGGCAAAGCAACTGTGATCAATGCAGAAACCAACAAACCGATAACCAACCATTTACCAACGTCTTCCAACAACTCACCAAAAGCATATTTGAGTGCGACCTTCAACTTCTGCACAAAAGTAAGATTCTTACTCTCTTTGTTGTTTGAAACAGATTCCGTCTCCACCTCATCCTTGAATGACAGATCAGTGACAAAACCACCGACCAAACCAGTGATCAATGCCGCAATCGGACGAATGATCGCAAACGGCAAACCCAGTAAAGAATAAGTTGCAAGTATACTATCGACTCCTGTCTGCGGAGTAGAAATCAAAAAAGATGTGCAGGCTCCACGTGAAGCCCCGCTTTTACGCAAGGAGACTGTTGTAGGAAGCACTCCACACGAACAAAGCGGAAGTGGGATTCCAAGCAACGTCGAATATAAAACTGATTTGAATCCAGGCTTTTGAAGATGCTTGGCATATAGTTTCTGTGGGACAAATGCATAAAGCAATCCTGCTATGAAGAAACCAAGAAGCAGATATGGTGCCATTTCCAAAACCAACACCCATAATGAATAGAAAAATTCTTTCATAACATTTTTCTTTTAATTCTTAAACTGAAACAAAAGTAGACGAAGGAAAATGCAACTTGATTGCAAAAAAGAAATTAATATATAAATTTGCTGTAAAATACCAACTATTTATGATAACATACATCATCATCGCAGTCACATGCCTAGTTTCGTATCAGGCATTCAACAATCAAGAGTTGTTTGAAAAATTGTCTTTCAAGCCATACAAGGTAGTTCACAATAAAGAATATTACAGGCTGATAACCAATGGGTTCGTGCATGCAGACTGGACACACCTCTTTTTCAACATGCTGACATTATATTTCTTCGGCAGGACACAGGAGCAAATATTCACAGCTATAAATGGAGAGATGTCGTTCATATTATTCTACCTACTCTCTATTCCAGCGTCGTCGCTCATATCACTATACCAACATAAAGATGATCCAAGATACTCGGCAATTGGAGCGTCAGGAGCAGTGAACGCAATATTATTCTCATTTATTCTAATAAATCCATTCAGCACGATCTATATCTTTGTGATTCCGATAAAAGCGATAATTTTTGCGGTTTTGTTTCTTATCTATTCCTCATACATGGCAAAGAAGAACATGGATAATATAGGTCATGAGGCACACATTTCAGGAGCCATCTTCGGAGTGTTATTCACGATTCTGACAATTCCAAATGTGATAAACCATTTTATTTCACAATTTTAAACCAACTACATTTTAATATATATATCACAAATCCGTAGGGGCAGGCTAGAAACCTGTCCTTACATATTTATGTAAAATATCGAAGCATTTTTGTTGTCTAACTCTTTATAATAACCAATTATCATTTCGAATTAAATCTAATTCAAAAGTCAATAATCAAAATATCACACAATTGATTCTACAGAGGGAAGCACATTGTAACCATATTCCTTCGAAATAGTCTCAATAAAGTTTTGGACCACACTATCTTGTTGATAGTTTTTATCACAAGTCCTAATTTTTTCAGACAACATATCAACGTTAATTTCAAGAATCAAATCATGAAACAGAGTTGTAAGTCTAAAAGACTCACTTATATAAGACACAACTAACCATGCATCAAGTAAAGTACAAATTTCAAGCTTAGACAAAGCATCATTTATCTCCTGATTTGTTAGATTTCCTTCTGTCATTATTGCATCTAAATACATAAGGACAATTCCCGCATCAGTAATGTCATCAGCTGGAGATTGAGTATAACCTCCCTGTTTTAGAACTCTGCCTGCAACAAAATCATCTAATCTGCCATTTTTTATTATTGACACTATTTCTTCGTAGTCATTAAATGACTTCCATTCTGACAATCTTTCTTTATTCATAATCTTTATTTTTCAAAAACAAAAAGTTCTTCAGTTTCTCTTGAATAAGCATATACTTTATCACCTATAACGATGGGTCAAAAAAATATGATACATATCGAAGCATTTTTGTTGTCTATTTCTTTATCATAATCAATTATCATTTCGAATTAAATCTAATTCAAAAGTCAATAATCAATATATCACACTATTTATTCTAACGATGGAACCACATTGTAACCATATTCCTTCGAAATAGTATCAATAAAGTTTCGGACGACACTATCTTGTTGATAGGTTTTATCACAAGTCCTAATTTTTTCAGACAACATATCAACGTTAATTTCAAGAATCAAATCATGAAACAGAGTTGTAATTCCAAAATACTCACTTATAT
>JAEEGL016682391.1_pt1 | contig 14713 bp, 13 predicted proteins | sample 9134231 | NCBI WGS metagenome assembly JAEEGL01 (sample SAMN16246548, study PRJNA631951) | gut metagenome | biome: gut microbiome; feature: rumen; material: fiber-attached | host: Bos | place: Iran: Karaj | collected 2018-10 | reverse complement strand
GGTGAAATCAAGTGGGACACCTTCCGTTCGTCTGGTGCCGGCGGCCAGAACGTCAACAAGGTGGAGTCTGGTGTCCGTCTGCGCTATATGTGGAAGAACCCCAATACGGGCGAGACTGAAGAAATCCTGATAGAGTGTACCGAAACGCGCGACCAGCCTAAGAACAAGGAGCGTGCGCTCTCGCGCCTGTATACCTTTATATATGACAAGGAACACCAGAAGTACATGGACGACATTGCCTCGCGCCGCAAAAGTCTGGTTTCGACGGGCGACCGCTCAGCAAAGATCCGCACCTACAACTTCCCGCAGGGTCGTGTGACCGACCATCGCATCGGCTACACTACGCACGACCTTCAGGGCTTCCTTGGCGGCGACATACAAGCCATGATCGACGCGCTGACCGTGGCCGAGAATGCAGAACGAATGAAAGAGACAGAGTTATGACAAGACAAGAACTGATCAAGCAGATTCACGACAAGCAGAGCTTTCTCTGCGTGGGACTGGACACAGACCTCAGCAAAATCCCTCAGTCGCTTATGAAGACAGTGAGGAAGGAATACGAGGAAGAGGAATACACCTACGGCATGTTGCTGGAGTTCAATGCCAGCATCATCGATGCCACAGCTCCCTACTGCGTGGCCTACAAGCCTAACTTGGCTTTCTACGAGGCTTACGGCATGGAGGGTATTGCTGCCTTCGAGAGTACCATCGAGTATCTGAACGAGAACTATCCAGACCACTTTGTCATCGCCGATGCAAAACGAGGTGACATTGGCAATACGTCGGCCATGTATGCCAAGACCTTCTTCGAGCAGTACGACGTCGACGCGCTGACCGTGGCTCCCTACATGGGCGAAGACAGCGTGATGCCGTTCCTTGGCTATAAGGACAAATGGGTCATCCTGCTGGCGCTGACATCGAACAAGGGGTCGCACGACTTCCAGCTGATGGAGGACGTGAAGGGCGAGCGGCTGTTCGAGAAGGTGCTGAAGACATCGCAGCAATGGGGCGACAAGGACAACATGATGTACGTCGTGGGAGCCACACAGGGCCGCATGTTTGAGGACATCCGCAAGCTGGTACCCGACCACTTCCTGCTCGTTCCTGGTATAGGAGCACAGGGTGGCAGTCTAGAGGAGGTGTGCCGCTATGGCATGATACCTGGCGACGTAGGCCTGCTGGTCAATTCGTCGCGCGGCATCATCTATGCATCGCAAGGTGAGGACTTTGCCGAAAAGGCAGCGGAGAAAGCCCAGGAGCTGCAACAGCAAATGGCAGCAATCATGAAAGGTTAAGAACATAGAACAACCACTAATATGAAAGTACTGAAATTTGGCGGGACGTCCGTTGGTTCCGTAAAAAGCATTTTAAGCTTGAAGAAAATCGTAGAGGCAGAGGCTCGGACGCAACCTGTCATTGTAGTAGTAAGCGCTCTGAACGGTATCACCGACAAGCTGATTACCACATCGCAGCTGGCCAAGCAGGGCGACGACCGCTATCGCAAGGAGTTTGACGATATGGTGACTCGCCACCACCAGATGATAGAAGAGACCATACAGGACGGGAAAAAGCGGACGGAAGTATTGAATAATGTCGATGGACTATTCGACCAGCTGAAGAGCATCTTCTACGGCGTGTACCTCATTCACGACCTGTCGGAGAAGACGGAGGACACCATCGTTTCATACGGCGAACGGCTTTCGTCGCACATCGTGGCAGGAATCGTCGAAAACGGCCTGCGCATGAATAGCCGCGACTTCATTCGCACGGAGAAGAAACAGGGCAAGCACGTCATCGATGCCGACCTGACTACACAGCTGGTGAAGGATGCCTTCAGTTCCGTATGTTGCGTTTCCAACGCAACAAGCAATACCGTCTACGTCGTCCCAGGCTTCATAGCCCGCGACCGCGACAGCCACGAGACAACCAATCTGGGACGTGGCGGCTCTGACTACACAGCCTCCATCATCGCAGCCGTACTGAACGCTGAGGTTCTTGAGATTTGGACAGACGTTGACGGATTTATGACGGCTGACCCCAAAGTTATCTCGAGTGCCTATACCATCAACGAGCTGTCGTATGTCGAAGCGATGGAGCTCTGTAACTTTGGTGCCAAGGTCATCTACCCGCCGACAATCTATCCTGTCTGCGTGAAGAACATCCCCATCAAGGTGAAGAACACGTTCAACCCTGAACACCCAGGAACACTCATCAAGGCCAAGATAGACAACGACCAGAAGCCCATCAAGGGTATTTCGAGCATCATGGGAACGTCGCTGATTACGGTGACGGGCCTCTCGATGGTGGGAGTCATCGGCGTGAACCGCCGTATCTTCACCACACTGGCCAATAAGGGCATCTCCGTATTCATGGTGTCACAGGCTTCGTCTGAAAACTCCACCTCTATCGGCGTACGCGACGAAGATGCGGTAGCAGCTGCAGAAGTGTTGAACGAGGAGTTTGCCAAGGAGATTGAAACAGGGGCCATGTTCCCCATGCAGGTAGAAAGCGGCTTGGCCACTATTGCCATTGTGGGTGAAAACATGAAGCAGACACCCGGTATTGCCGGCAAGCTGTTTGGTACGCTGGGGCGTTCGGGCATCAGCGTGATTGCTTGTGCTCAAGGTGCTTCAGAGACGAACATCTCATTCGTTGTCGACGGCAAATTCCTGCGCAAGTCGTTGAACGTGCTGCACGACTCGTTCTTCCTGTCGGAATTCAAAGTGCTCAACATATTTATCTGCGGCATCGGTACCGTGGGCGGCATGTTGCTCGAACAGATTCGCACCCAACAGCAGTACCTGATGCAGACGAAGCGACTGAAGCTGAACGTGGTAGGCATATCGGACGTCGACAACTTCGTGCTCGACCGCGACGGCATCGACCTCGACAACTACGAGAAGATTCTGCGTGCAGGATTTGCAGCCAATACTGATCACATGCGCGACGAGATAGTCAAGATGAACATCTTCAACTCCGTCTTTGTCGACTGTACCGCCAGCCGCCAGATAGCAGCTCTCTACCAGACATTCCTGGAGCACAACATCAGCGTGGTAGCTGCCAACAAGATTGCTGCCTCCAGCGACTACGACAGCTACATCAAGCTCCGCCAGACGGCTCGCGACAAAGGTGTGTGGTTCCGTTACGAGACCAACGTGGGTGCCGGACTCCCCATTATCGGCACCATCAACGACCTATGCAATTCGGGCGACAAGATCCTGAAGATTGAGGCCATCCTGAGTGGTACGCTGAACTTCATCTTCAACGAGATAGCTGCCGACGTGCCGTTCTCTGAGACCGTCCGACGTGCAAAGGAACAGCGTTACTCCGAGCCTGACCCGCGTATCGACCTCAGCGGTACCGACGTCATCCGCAAGCTGGTCATCCTGACCCGCGAGGCAGGCTACAAGGTGGAACAGGACGATGTGGAGAAACACCTCTTCGTACCCGACAGCTACTTTGAGGGAAGCATCGACGACTTCTGGGCTAAACTGCCTGAGTTGGATGCCGACTTCGAGGCTCGCCGCAAAGTGCTCGAAGCCGAGAACAAACGCTGGCGATTTGTAGCCACGATGGAAAACGGAAAGACGAATGTCGCCCTGAAGGAAGTTCCCTACGGACACCCCTTCTACGGACTGGAAGGCTCCAACAACATCGTACTGCTCACCACAGAGCGATACAAGGAGTACCCTATGCTCATACAAGGCTATGGTGCCGGTGCTGCCGTAACAGCTGCTGGCGTCTTCGCCAACATCATGTCAATTGCTAATATCTAATAGTGTGCTGGACGGTTTACCCGTCCAGTCCCTGCTTTCAATATGAAACACATTATCATACTGGGCGACGGTATGGCCGACCATAAGGTGGCAAGCCTTGGAAACAAGACCCTGCTGCAGCATGCACGGCCGGAATACATGAACCTTCTGGCACGCCAAGGACGATGCGGAAGGCTCATCACCGTACCAGAAGGATTTCCACCAGGTAGCGAGGTTGCCAATACCGCCATACTTGGCTACGACCTGAACAAGGTGTATGAAGGACGCGGTCCGTTGGAGGCTGCCAGCATCGGCTACGAGATGGCCGACGACGACTTTGCCATACGCTGTAACATCATCACTCTGGAAGACGGTAACATCATCACCCACAATGGTGGCAATCTGGAGACCGATGATGCCCGTGTGCTCATCAACTACCTGAACGAGACGCTGGCAAAGCCCATCAATGAACGTGAAGGCTGCGAACGGGTCAAATTCGTCACAGGCATTCAATACCGCCATCTGCTGGTTATCAAGGGTGGCAACAAGCTCATCGACTGCGCCCCACCCCATGACCATCCTAACGAGCCATGGCGCCCCCTGTTGGTGAAGCCCGAAAGTGTGGTCTGCGGTTCACCCGCTGACACCAGCCGCCTCTCTCCACAACAGACAGCCGACCTTATCAACGAACTGATTCTGCGCTCGCAGGAACTGTTGTCGAAGCATCCCTACAACATTGCCAAGGCTGCCAAAGGAGAGCGTCAGGCCAACAGCATCTGGCCGTGGAGTGGCGGTTACCGTCCTTCGATGCAAACGCTGATGCAGCAGTTCCCGTCAGTCAAGAGCGGAGCAGTCATTTCTGCTGTAGACCTCATTCAGGGCATTGGCCGTTATGCCGGCCTTCGCATCATCAAGGTGCCTGGAGCAACAGGACTGGCCAATACCAACTACGAAGGAAAGGCTGAAGCTGCTATCGAGGCTCTGCACACCGACGACTTCGTATTCGTACACGTGGAAGCCACGGACGAAGCCGGTCACGACGGCGACATCGACCTGAAACTGAAAGCCATCGACTATCTGGACAAGCGGCTCATCAAGCCGGTCTACGAGGCTGTACAGGCTATGGAAACTCCCGTTTCGATAGCTATTCTGCCAGACCATCCCACACCTGTTGAACTGCGCATCCACGTCAATGAGCCTGTGCCGTTCTTGATTTGGCACAAGGGTATTGTGGCCGACGACGTCTGTCAATACGACGAGGAGTCGTGCGTCAGCGGAAGCTATGGCCTGCTGCGCCTCCACGAGTTCATCAACGCATTCATCAACGAGCAATAGTATCACCATATTATAATTACTAAAACAACAAGAAATTATGCAAAGCGATCCCAAACAGTGCCTATACTGCACCAACAACCAGACACTTCACGACCTGATGATTGAAATCTGCAAGCTCTCCGTTTCTCGCGCTTTCCTATTCAAGGAGCAGACCTATCACGGCCGCTGTCTCGTGGCATACAAAGACCATGTCAACGACCTCAACGAGCTTTCAGACGACGAGCGCAACGCCTTCATGTCTGATGTCGCCCGTGTGACACGTGCCATGCAAAAGGCCTTCAACCCTGAGAAGATAAACTATGGTGCCTACAGCGACAAGCTGTCACACCTGCACTTCCATCTGGCTCCAAAGTATGTCGACGGCCCCGACTACGGCGGCACATTCCAGATGAATCCCGGCAAGGTGTACCTCTCAGATGCTGAATACGCCGAGATGATTGAGAAGATCAAGGCTAACTTGTAACTCCGAAATATCGGATGCCGAATTATTGAAATAACGTAATAACGAAACAAACATGGCCATCATAAAACCATTCAGGGGAATACGTCCACCGAAAGAACTGGTAGAAAAAGTGGAAAGCCGCCCCTACGACGTACTCGACTCTGAAGAGGCACGCGCAGAAGCTGGTGACAACGAAATGAGCCTGTATCACATCATCAAGCCTGAGATAGACTTTCCCGTAGGTACCTCAGAGTACAACCCTCGCGTCTACGAGAAGGCTGCCGAGAACTTCCAGAAGTTCCAGGACAATGGCTGGCTGGTGCAGGACACGCGCGAACATTATTATATATATGCGCAGACGATGAACGGCAAGACTCAGTATGGCCTCGTCGTGGGTGCCCATACCCATGACTACCAGAAGGGCAACATCAAGAAACACGAGCTGACACGCCGCGACAAAGAGGAAGACCGCATGAAGCACGTCCGCGTGAATAATGCCAACATCGAGCCGGTTTTCTTCGCATATCCCGACAATGCCGTGCTTGACGCACTCATCATGCGATATGCTAAGACGGAGCCGGAGTACGACTTTATCGCACCCATTGACGGTTTCCGTCATCAGTTCTGGGTAATCGACGACGAGCAGGACATGCAGACCATCACCAGCGAATTTGCCAAGATGCCGTCGCTCTACATTGCCGACGGCCACCATCGCTCGGCTGCAGCAGCCCTTGTGGGTGCCGAGAAACAGAAACAGAATCCCAACCACAACGGCACCGAGGAATACAACTACTTCATGGCTGTCTGCTTCCAGGCATCACAGCTCACCATCCTCGACTACAACCGCGTAGTGAAAGACTTGAACGGCCTCTCGTCGGAGGAGTTCCTCGCAGCCCTGCAAGTGAACTTCATCGTCGAGGACAAGGGTACCGATATCTACAAGCCACAGCAGTTGCATGAGTTCTCGCTCTATCTCGACCTGCATTGGTACAGCCTGAAAGCCAAGGAGGGAACCTACGATAACAGCGATCCCATCGGAGTGCTCGATGTAGACATCTCCAGCCGTCTGATACTCGACGAGATACTCAACATGGGCGACCTGCGCTCATCGCAACGCATCGACTTCGTAGGCGGACTTCGAGGACTCGGCGAGCTGAAACGTCGCGTGGACAGCGGTGAGATGCGCGCGGCACTGGCTCTTTATCCTGTATCCATGCAGCAGATTATGGACATTGCTGACAGCGGCAAGATCATGCCCCCGAAGGCAACGTGGTTTGAGCCGAAACTGCGCTCAGGACTCGTGATTCACAAATTGAACTGATCCGACATATCGGAATTTCGATATATCGTTATAACGACGATGACCGACGAATACCGCACCATCACAGGTACAAGCGAGGGATACTACACCGAGAAGCGGAGTAAGTTCCTCGCTTTTGCCCATCATGTAGAGAGTACCGACGAAATCAAGGAAGTACTGGCTGGCTACCGTAAGAAATACTACGACGCCCGCCACGTCTGCTATGCGTATATGTTGGGAGCCGAGCACACCGAGTTCCGTGCAAACGACGACGGGGAGCCAAGCAGTACTGCAGGCAAGCCTATCCTCGGACAGATTAACAGCAACGAGCTTACAAATATACTGATAGTTGTGGTGCGCTACTATGGTGGTGTCAATCTCGGCACCAGCGGACTCATCGTAGCCTATCGGGAAGCAGCTGCCGATGCCATCGCCAACAGCACTATCGAGACACGCCAAGTAGAGGAAATCGTCAAGTATTCGTTCTCATATCCCCAAATGAACGATGTGATGCGCATCGTAAAAAACATGAACCCGCGCATTCTCTCGCAGACTTACGACAATACATGCGAGATAGTGCTTTCCATCCGCAAAAGCGAAGCCAATCAGCTTCGCAACCAATTGGAAAAATTGCTTTGATTCACATCGCTCACCTCTCACATCTTACCTCTTACCTCATTTGTCATCCAGTAATGCCGAGGTACGGACACGGGAAAGAGTTTCCGGAGTCATCTGCAGATAGCTGGCTATATATACCAGCGGGGCGCGAAGTACCAGCTGTGGCGAGCGCTTCACCAGCTTGGCGTATCGCTCTGGTGCCGACTCGAAGCGCAGCATGTCAGCATGAATCTGCGACAGGATGAGCGACTCTTCGAGTATCTTACGGTACAGCATTTGAAGGTTCGTGTTGCGTACGGCCTCATGCTCCAGGCGGTCTTTAGGAATACAGAAAATGATTGTAGGTTCCAGAGCCTGTATCTGCTGGCGGCTTGGTTCCTCCTTGAACAGACTCTCGATGCTCATGCAGATGGTATTCTCGACGGCCATATACTCAGTCAGCTCTTTGCCGTTCTTGAAATAGAACTGACGTACCAGTCCCTTCACCACCCAATAGATGTTGGTGCATACCTCACCCTCCTTCAGGATAAGCTCACCCTTCTGGTACTTCTTCGGCACCAGAATACTCTCCAGTACATCCAGTTCCTCGTGGGTCATGGTGCTGTAGCGTCTGGCCAGTTCGCGAGCCACGTCTCTTGTGGTAAGTCCAATAGTTGCCATAGGCGTTTTAGATAGTTTTTAGTCTTTTCTTTTTTTTACTTTCTTACCTTTTCACTTCTCTCTTTAGTCAAGTTTCAGCACCGCAAGGAATGCTTTCTGGGGTACCTCCACATTGCCTATCTGCTTCATGCGCTTCTTACCTCGCTTTTGCTTCTCCAACAGTTTGCGCTTGCGGCTGACGTCACCGCCATAGCACTTTGCCGTCACGTCCTTGCGCACCTGCTTGACGGTCTCGCGGGCTATGATTTTCGCTCCGATGGCCGCCTGGATGGCAATGTCGAATTGCTGACGTGGAATCAGCTCTTTCAGCTTCTCACACATTCGGCGTCCGAACGTAACGGCATTATCTTGATGTGTCAGCGTCGACAGTGCGTCAACGGGTTCGCCGTTCAGCAGGATATCGAGCTTGGCAAGCTTAGACGGACGGAAGCCGTCGATATGGTAGTCGAACGACGCATATCCCTTCGAAATGGACTTCAGCTTGTCATAGAAGTCGATGACTATCTCACCCAGCGGCAGCATGAAACGCAGCTCCACACGATTTCCCGACACGTATTGCTGGTCAATCAGCTCACCGCGCTTGTCGAGGCACAACGTCATGATAGGTCCAATGAAGTCGGCCACGGTAATAATCGAGGCCTTGATGTACGGCTCCTCGATATGGTCTATCATCGTCTGGTCGGGCAGTCCTGAAGGGTTGTGTACCTCCTTCTCCTCACCCTGCTTCGTGTAGCACATGTAAGTAACATTAGGCACGGTGGTAATGACATCCATGTCGAACTCGCGGTCGAGCCGTTCCTGCACAATCTCCATGTGCAGCAGTCCGAGGAATCCGCAGCGGAAGCCGAATCCCAAGGCAACAGACGTTTCCGGGGTGAAGGTCAGTGACGCATCGTTCAGTTGAAGCTTCTCCAGCGAAGCACGCAGGTTTTCGTAGTCCACGGGGTCAATCGGATAGACACCTGCAAACACCATCGGCTTCACTTCCTCGAAGCCCGCAATAGCCTGGTCGCACGAACGAGCCACGTGAGTGATGGTGTCGCCCACCTTAACCTCCTTGGCATTCTTGATGCCGCTGATTATGTATCCTACCTCACCCGTCCGAAGCTCCTTGCGTGGTATCATGTCCATCTTCAGCACGCCCACCTCGTCGGCCACGTACTCTTGTCCCGTATTGAAGAACTTCACCTTGTCGCCCTGACGGATAACACCGTTGGTGATTTTAAAGTAGGCGATAATGCCACGGAACGAGTTGAATACCGAGTCGAAGATGAGGGCCTGCAGCGGAGCCTGCTCGTCGCCCTTGGGGTGCGGAATGCGGTCCACTACAGCATTAAGAATAGCTTCCACACCCTCACCAGTCTTACCCGATGCACGCAGGATGTCCGACGGGTCACAGCCTATCAGTTCAACTATCTCGTCCTCCACCTCCTCCGGCATGGCCGACGGCATGTCTATCTTGTTGATGACGGGAATGATCTCAAGGTTATTGTCAATAGCCAAATAGAGGTTTGAGATGGTTTGTGCCTGCACTCCCTGTGTGGCATCAACCACCAGCAAGGCACCCTCGCAGGCGGCTATCGATCGGCTCACCTCGTACGAGAAGTCGACGTGTCCCGGCGTGTCAATAAGGTTTAGTATATACTTTTCACCCTTGTACATATACTCCATCTGGATGGCGTGACTCTTGATGGTGATACCGCGCTCGCGCTCCAAGTCCATGTCGTCGAGCATCTGTCCCTCCGTCACCTGGATGGTCTTCGTATACTCCAGCAGACGGTCGGCAAGCGTCGATTTACCATGGTCGATATGTGCAATGATGCAGAAATTTCTTATGTGGTCCATGTTACGTTAAGCACAATTTTGTGCAAAATTACAAAAAAACCAGCGAACAACCAAAAAAATATTTGGTTTTTCACGCTATTTTATGTAATTTTGTCGGCCGTATGGAAAAAATAATATTGGGCATCGACCCCGGCACTACCATTATGGGCTATGGAGTCATCAAGGTGCAGGGGCAGCAAGTGGAGATGGTCACTATGGGAGTCATCGACCTGCGCCACTTTGGTGACGGCTACCTGAAGCTGGGCCACATCTTCGAGCGCGTGACAGGCATCATCGACTCGTATCTGCCTGACGAGATGGCTATTGAGGCTCCTTTCCTACAGAAGAACGTGCAGACGACGCTCAAGCTCGGACGCGCCCAGGGGACGGCCATCGCTGCCGCCATCCATCATGGTGTACCCGTCCACGAATACGCCCCGATGAAGATCAAGATGGCCATCACGGGCAACGGCTCTGCCTCGAAGGAGCAGGTGGCTGGCATGCTTCAGCGTCTGTTGAAGTTCGACAAGGACGCCCTCTCGAAATTCATGGACGCTACCGATGCCCTCGGCGCGGCCTACTGTCACTTCATGCAGTTGAACCGTCCTGCCTCGCAGGTCAGTTACAAGGGCTGGAAGGACTTTGTCAACAAGAACCGCGAACGTGTGACGGGAAAGTAATCTATTGTTCAGAATTCAACCTAAGTATCAGCGATGAAACTCTCTGCCGTCATACCCGTCTATCGTGTGGAAGACACCCTCGACCGCTGTGTCGAGAGCGTACTGAGCCAGCGTGTGGACGGAATGGAGGTCATACTCGTCGACGACGGCTCGCCTGACGACTGTCCTCAGATGTGTGACGAATGGGTACAGAAGGACAACCGTATCCGCGTCATACACAAGACGAACGGCGGGTTGAGCGATGCCCGCAATGCAGGTATCGACGTGGCCGAGGGCGACTACATCACCTTCGTCGACAGCGACGACTGGCTGGAACCGGACACCTATGCCCCACTGCTGGACTATATTGGCGGTGCCGACATCGTGGAATACCCTGTGGCAGGACGGCTGATGCTAAAAGACCGCACCTATACCGACATCAACGACTACTGGCTGACTGAGAAGGCGTATACCCACACCTACGCCTGGAACAAAATCTACCGCCGCCAGCTGTTCAACAGCATCCGCTTCCCCAAGGGCCGCATCTTCGAGGATGCCTACACGTTTCCCAAGCTGCTGCGACAGACGGCTGTCATCAAGACGTCTCACCATGGAGCCTACCACTACGCATGGAATCCCAACAGCATCACGGCAACGGCTGACGGTTCAGGACTTGCCCAACTGCTGGAGGCACACCTTGGCAACGGCATGCCTGTGAACGACGATTACTACCTGTATCTGCTCAACATCCAAATGGACGTCTGGGAACTGACCAAATCCCCCATCCTACTCCAGGAAAGAAAACTGGATGTCAGTAATTTCAAAGGTCTTAGAAAGCTTAAAGCAATACTGCTAAACATATTAGGTATCAGACGCTTATGCAAACTCAACAAACTCGCACACAACATCAGGAAGCCCAGCCGCTTGTGACGTTCATCATCGCCTACTACAACCTGCCCGTCCAGATGCTCTGCCAATGCATAGACAGCATTCTGGCCCTGCCGCTGCAGGCCGACGAGCGCGAGATTATCGTTGTCGATGACGGCTCTGGTGTCAGTCCCATGAACGGTCTGATGCACTATGGCACGGAGATTGTCTATGTGCGACAGAAGAACGGCGGACTGAGCATGGCCCGTAATACTGGCATCAACATGGCCCAGGGGCGCTTCCTGCAGTTTGTCGATGCCGACGACCACCTCATAACCGATGCCTACGCCCATTGCCTCGACATCGTCAGAAACCAGCCGGATGCCGAGATGGTCATCTTCGACTTCACCACGACTGAGACGACGGCAACAACCTATAAGGATGCTGAACCTGTCAGCGGTACGGAACTCATGCGCCGTCAGAACATCCACGGCACCGCCTGCGGCTACATGTTCCGCAAGACTACCCTCAGCCAGCTGCGCTTCACCCACGGCATCGTCCACGAGGACGAGGAGTTCACCCCCCAGCTGCTGATTCGTGCCGAGCGCGTCTATGTGACCGATGCCAAGGCCTACTATTACTACAAGCGTCCAGGTTCCATCATCACCAGCACCGATGACGACAGCAAACAGCAGCGGCTGAACGATGCCAGGGACATCATTCTACGTTTGCGACATAAAGCCGACCGTTTGCCCTCTATCGACCGGTTGGCCCTGCAACGTCGTATCGACCAGCTGACGATGGACTACATCTATAACATCATGACGCAGACGCAGTCTAAGGCCGTTCTCGAAGAGCGCATCAGTCAGCTGAAGGCAGAAGGTCTGTTTCCGCTGGCCGACCGCGACTATACACAGAAATACAAGTGGTTCCGCAAGATGACCATGACCAGCCTTGGCCGCAGTATGCTGCTCCACACGCTGCCATTGCTGAACAAGGAGCGGTGAACTATGAACTTTGAACATTGATCTTTGAACATTGAACTTTGAACGATGAAGATATTGCTCGTAGGCGAATACAGCAACGTACACAACACGCTGGCCATAGGGTTGCGCTCTATGGGCCATGAGGTGTGCGTCATCTCCAACGGAGACTTCTGGAAGGACTACCCGCGTGACATCGACGTGACGCGAAGGCCGGGCAAGTGGGGAGGAGTCTGCCTGATGGCAAGGCTGTGGTCGATGCTGCCAAAACTATGCGGCTACGACGTGGTACAACTCATCAACCCCATGTTCTTCGAGCTGAAGGCCGAGCGGCTGTTCTTCTTCTACCGCTGGCTGCGCCGCCACAACAGGCGCGTGTTCCTCGGAGCCTTCGGCATGGACTACTACTGGGTGCATGAGTGCATCAGCAGGAAGCCACTCAGATACAGCGACTTCAACATCGGCGACACGATACGCTCCGACGAGCCTGCCACACGCGAGATCAGCGACTGGACAGACACCGGCAAGGAACGGCTGAACCGCATGATAGCCGACGACTGCGACGGCATCGTCACAGGACTGTACGAATACCACGCCTGCTACCAGCCGCTGTTCCCTGCGAAGACGCACTTCATCCCCATGCCCATCGTGGCTGACCAACAGTCTACCCCACTCGCCCCATCCCACTCGCCCCTCCGGCTCTTCATCGGCATCAGCAAGGGGCGAAGCGCCTACAAAGGCACCGACATCATGCTGCGGGCGGCACAGGACGTTGTGGCACGATACCCGGAGCGGGTGCTGCTGAACAAGGCTGAAGGAGTGAGCTTCGCACGTTACCAACAGCTGATTGACGACAGCGACGTGCTGCTCGACCAGCTATACAGCTACACGCCGGCCATGAATGCGCTGCTGGCTATGTCGAAGGGTATCGTCGTGGTGGGAGGCGGCGAGCCGGAGAACTACGAGATACTGGGCGAGCAAGAGCTGCGGCCTATCATCAACGTACAACCAAACTACGACAGCGTCTATCACGAACTGGAACAGCTGGTGCTGCACCCGGAGCGCATCCTTGAGCTGAAACGCCAGAGTATGGAATACGTGCGACGACACCACGACTACATCGGTGTGGCACGGCAGTATGCAGACTTCTGGCAGTCGAGAACGAACAAAACAGAAGAACCATGAAGAAAGGACTGGTACTGGAGGGAGGAGCCATGCGCGGCCTGTGGTCGGCTGGCGTGACCGACGTCATGATGGAGCACGACATCTGGCCCGACGGGCTTATCGGCGTGTCGGCGGGTGCTGCCTTCGGCTGCAACTACAAGTCACGGCAGGTGGGACGTGCCATCCGCTACAACACGCGGTTTGCCAACGATGCCCGATACAGCGGCCTCAGGTCGCTGCTGACCAGCGGCAACTACTTCAACGCCAGCTTCGACTACCACGTGGTACCCTACGAGCACGACCTGTTCGACACCACAGCCTTCGTGCAGAACCCCATGACGTTCACCATTGTCTGTACGGATGTTGAGACAGGCCAGGCCGTCTATCACGACATCGACCACGTCGACTACGACGAGCTGGAGTGGCTGCGAGCGTCGGCCTCGATGCCGCTGGCCTCGAAGGTGGTATGCGTCGGAGGCAGGAAACTGCTCGACGGCGGTGTGAGCGACTCCTTACCCCTGGAGCACTTCGAGCGCATGGGCTACGAGCGCAATGTGGTGATACTGACGCAACCCTTAGGCTATCAGAAGGAGCACAACCGACTGATGCCGCTGATGCGAATGACCCTGCGTAAGTATCCCAATATGGTCAAGGCGTTGGACGAGCGTCACCTGATGTATAACAAGCAGTTAGACTACGTGGCTCAAGCAGAGCAGGAAGGCCGCTGCCTGGTCATTCGGCCTGACGCGAAGATACCCATCGGCCACATCAGCCACGATGCCGACCGCATGCGCCACGTCTACGAAATGGGGCGGCAGGTGGGCGAACGCTATATTGACCGCATCACAACATTCCTAAAATAGACAATTAAGCATTAAGAATTAAGCATTAAGCATTAAGAATTAAGCATTAAGCATTAAGCATTAAGCATTATCATGAGGATAGATATTATTACCGTACTGCCCGAAATGCTGGAGGGCTTCGTACACGAATCGATACTGGCACGTGCCGAGAAGAAAGGACTGGCAGAGATACGCCTGCACAACCTGCGCGACTACACGCTGGACAAATGGCGCCGTGTGGACGACTACCCCTACGGCGGCTCC
>JAEEGL014883130.1_pt1 | contig 14713 bp, 18 predicted proteins | sample 9134231 | NCBI WGS metagenome assembly JAEEGL01 (sample SAMN16246548, study PRJNA631951) | gut metagenome | biome: gut microbiome; feature: rumen; material: fiber-attached | host: Bos | place: Iran: Karaj | collected 2018-10 | reverse complement strand
TGTGATTCCAACAGCCCTTTCCTCCTTCCTCTCCCCTTCCCCTACCGCACATCCGGCCACTATCTGGACCATGATCAGCTGCTGGATCCTGCCAACTACCTGGCCCCTGCCCTGACGCAAACCTCAAACGCCTTGAATATTACATTTTGATGACATAAGAAAACCCGATACCGAAGTACCGGGCTTAGAGGTGTTATGAATTGGAAGAAATCAATAACCGATTGACCAGCCTGCAGCGGTAAATGTTGAATAGTTGCTCATTGCCTGTATTTCAGCTGCAGTAAAGTTGTCAGATGTCAAACCTAATTCTGCAAGTGTCTTTGTACCTGTATAAGAACCTGCATTAGCAAGCCTTGATAAGATGTTATTCATATCAGGTTTGTTATTAAAAGGAGTATTCGCAAACATATCAGTTAATACAGTAGCCGAATTGAAATTAGGCAAGTTACCATAGAACTTTTTAAGATTGGAATTCTTAAACATGTCTGTAAAATCCTGTACTATTGATGTAAGGACCTGCATTACATAAGTACCTGATCCATAATCAATACCGGGTTCAAAATGAGCACCTTTAAACATGCTATTACAATTTGAAGGCTTGATGGTATTCGATGCAGTAGAATAAACATAAGCATTTTCAAACATAGATGTAGCATTACCAATATTATTATCGTCATTGGTAATAAGATTTATTGTAGCTCTGAATTCTGAACCTTTGAAACATCCTGTATGATCAGGTGTATAAGATCCTTCTCTCCTTGTTGAATTGATATATCCTTTTACATAAGAAGATTCAAATGTTGATACAAAAGTAAGACCATGATCAAGATGGATCTCTGAATTATTACCTGATTCAGAGGTTATCCTTGCACCTTTGAAAGCTTCTTCATAATTGCATACGGTCGAATCTGATCCGATCGAAACAGTAAACTTTCCTTCAGTATGATCATGGCTTGCATTTTCGCATATGTTATTTGCATAAGATGCATTAGGGAAGTTGATATTAACTTCTTTTATTGCTTTGCAATCTAAAAGCATATGGTTTGCATCGTCAAGTGATGCGTTTTCCAATGTTATAGATTCGAGTTGCTCACAACCTTCAAATGCATAGCCCAATTTTTCAAGGTTTCCAAGATTAGATATATCAATATCGCAATGATACATTTTATCGCAATTATTGAATAGATATCTTGCATCTGATACTGAAATACCATCTTCAAATCTGATCTTAGCATATCTTAACGCATGACAATCTTTGAAGCATTCAAGCAGATAAGATATTGTAGAAGAAGGGAATGTGAAATCAATATATTCCAATGAAGAATCATTGAAATAGAATGAAGTCATTCCTGCAGTATCAAGTACAGAATTGCTCGGGAAGTAAACTATACCGGGAAAATCAGATGCATCAAATTGTGTTACATAATCGGGCCTGTTATTGATAGAATCGATTATCTGACGAGCAACATTAAAGCCGTTGATAACAGATGCAGGTGTTGTAGTATATCCTAACTGGATCCAATCAGGCGGAAAACCTTCACCGCCTAATGTAACAATTCTTCCGGGCATTAGTCTTCACCTCCAACATAAACATAGAATGAAATCAATTCAGATGGTTTCATCTTGAATCTTATTTTTGCAGTATTATTTGGTAGTGTTTCAACCATAGGGCAAACTATATTTGAATATGTTTTGAACTGATCATATAACAGGAAATACATTAAAACCTGTGAAGATGCATCATCAATACCATCATTCAATTCATAATAATAAGGATAATCAGGATCAGAAGAAGGTCCCTGAATATCATCAGGATCTATTTCAAGAACAAAACGATTTTTGAATGTGTTATATTTTGTTCCGATTCTTGATACGGTCAATGTCTGGTTATATGAATTGAACTGCAATCTGATATCATGTTCTGTAAAAGCAGTACCATATTCAGAATATGTTTCATAAGAGATATGAAAATCATAATATATGATATTAGCTGTTATGGTTTTCTTACCTGATACTTTTACAGGTATATAAGTACCGTTACTATAGATATAGAAATTTGCAGTTCTATATCCGAGATTATTCTTAGCTCCTGAGATATGCTTATAGATATCTTCGAATGTATCTGTATCATTATTCAAAGGCGTAGTAGCCATAGATCCTTTGTAGATCTCTACAGTTCCTGCTGAATAGATTATAAAGTAAGAGATCGAATTATCTTCGATATCTTCCTTTATATATTTGATATCCGTATCAATGAGAACACGCCATTCTTCCAAGGCAGTAAGCCTTCTTTTGATATCATCAAGATCAAGCTCATAGTTGTTAAACTTTTCCAAGAGCCAATCAAGATTAAGATCATGAAAATCGGTATAAGGAAATTTTCTTGTAGGTATCATATTATATAATCTCCTTTAATATATCATTATGCAAAATTCCTGGATGAACTGATCAGAGATCATTTCATAGAGGTTATTGAGCCTCAAATCAAGTTCCTGTTGAATCATCTGCTGCGTAGTAGTTACACCTATGTTTCCGAAAGCTCTTAATGTATGAGTATCAGTAAGATCATCAGTTCTGACATCTGATGTTGTACCTGATTTAGTTTCGGTAAGATCATCGGTCTTTGTTGACTTATTAACGCCTGATTTTTGCTCATTAAGATCATCGGTCCTTGTATCAGTAAGATCATCGGTCCTTGTAGAATCAAGAGAAGAACTGTTAGCTGAATCAGAATGCCCCGATTCAGTTGCAGTATCTTTTGTTTTTCCAATGTTCTTATCTGTTACGGTCTTTTCTTTATTATTCCAATCGGATGAATTGAAACCTGCAACAGATGTTGTAACTGTATCGGTCCCGTTAGTAACATTTTCATGTGTAGTAGTCGTTACTTTTCCGGGGTTCTCCTGTGATACATTGGAACCGATATCTTTCTGCTGCTGTGTTCCTTCATGTGCGATCGTCTGAGATCCTGTATTATGTGTTGATTCAGATGTAACATTATCAACTTCCGATGTTCCTGTATTGGAAGTATCGAATCTTTCAGAGCCGGACCGCATCTGATTTCCTGTATGCTTATCGGTTCCTTCTTCGGTTCTGTCATAGTTCCAAATTGGATTATATTCAGCATTTAAAGCTTCATACCATTTTTCCCAAGTAGGCTTCCATTTACGGGAAAAGGCCCCGATAGCAAAACGGGTGAAATCAGGATTGATATGCATCAGCTCAAAATCAGAAGCCTTATATACGATCGTATCAATAAGGGTTTCAGAAGATAATCCTTCGGGCAGCTCAAGATAATCAAAGAGGCCCAAGTCCCTATCTTTGAAATAGTTTAATGCACCTATTATCGTTATCTTAGCCCATGCCATCTTCATTAACCTCTTTATTATCTTCTTTATCATCTTCATTATATCTTAATTTAACAGATATAGAAGAATCAAACATTGCATTAACTTTATCGATAGATGATGTTAATGTATCAAACCATATGATACTTCTTGAAGTTGAATCAATAACTCTGGATTCAGCTTCGGAAGTTACAAGTCTTTCCTTCTTCTGATAAGGGATAGTAGGAATACCTACTTCTGCATCAAAGTTATTGAGCAAAGTCTGAAAATCATTCAGCTGATCCGAAGTGATATAATTGTTTTTCAGATTTCTATCCCATACCTGAAAAGGAGTATCTTTAGATACGGGATCATCTGTTATCAGCTTCGAATCGAAGATTACTGCAGGTTCTCCCCTATTGACTTTATCAAGCATCTTTTTGAGGGATTCTGCAGCTGCTTTTGTCTTTGCACCGATAAGGAAAGCAAACTTGTTATTAACAAGGCTCATTGAGATAGCACCATCCAATGTGCTTAACTTATCAGCATAGAAATCAATGATATCCCATATGCCCATATAATCGGGTGTAAGCTTTATAAGCTCACAATTGGATCCGATCTTATATTCACGCATATTTTCCTTAACGGTTAATGCAGGATTGTTTATGATGCAATCAGTAGGCTGATAATAGATATCATAGCCTTTAAGGTTACATGGCTGGAATATCAAGCCGTATTCAACATCATAGAAAACCGTAACATAACCGAATCTGAAAAGGCAATAATAGAAAAAATCCTTGACCTGACCTGACCAAGCATCAGGAAGTTTGAATTCAAGCGTAGAGCATGCCCGCTGAAAAAGGGATCTTTCCCAATATGCGAATGATAGATTATTCCTTTGCTTTACCGTATTCGGAAAGAAGGAATTATCTATCTTATTAAGCCTGTTATAGAACAAAGGCATATAATTATCAGGAAAATTTATCATATCTTGTTCCTTTAAGTATTGCCCGGAAGGATTTACTCCTTCCGGGCGTGAATTATTAGTTCTTAGGGTGCAGCAGTAACATTTACCAAAATAACACCAGCCCAAACGACGGTAGCATTCTGATCTTCAACATTCACAAAAACAGTACCAGCACCTTCAGCAGCACCGGTAATTTCAATACCATCATCACCTAATGAAGCACTTGCATATGTACCATCATCCGTTATATTTACAGTATAGGCATCAGGGACACCTGTTAATGTTACATTAACAGTAGCACCTTCGGCAACTGTTACAACCGTAGAAGAAAGCTTAGGATTAAGAATATCATCACCATCTTCCATTGTGAACAATACGAAGTTCTCAGTAAGGTCGTTGATAGCATTCCTTGCAAAAGTCCACCAAATGTTGTAATACCTCTTACGGGCTTCAACAGGTGTTGCAAGGGAATCCTCAAGGTAGTTATTGACCAGGAGAGCATCACGATCGAACAAGCATCCTACAACATAAGGGATCTTGACTTCAGAGCCGATAACCTGTGTACCCTCATAAGCATCAGCTCCGGGGATTGCAGGAGTAACATCTACTGCAGAAGGATCATTGAAATTCTGCCAATAATCAACTGCTTCATAATTTTCGATTTTAAGATACTGATCATTGAAGATCTCCGGCATGACCATGGATTCAGCATCTACGAGCAGAGGCGTATAAAGGAAAAGCCTCTGACGATCTCTCGGAGTATGACGAAGAACATTATATTCTTCACCATCGATCGTTTTTGTATAGGGCATATGGAATGCTGCAGTTCTGTATTCCATCCTTCTCGAAGTCTGCTTGATAACGGAAACCATATACTCAACAAACGACTTAAGATAGGTTGTACGGAGTTCTTCAGATGTGTAGGAAGTACCAAACTTTGCATTATATCCTGCAGTAAGATTGATCTTCATCGTAGGATAATCAGCTGCGATCGTATAAACTGCACCGATATGGTTAAGAAGCGTGATCCTTCTGAACGCTTCCCTCTGAAGTTCGATATCATTACCCTTTTCAGTAAGGATACCTGCAACAAAGGAATTGAAAGAAGATTCATCCTGGAATGCAACCTTCAGCTGATCACGATAAACGGTTGTAGAATCTTCCCAAGTAGAAAGACCTGCAAAATTGATCTCAAGGGGGATCGCCTGATTCTGTACCCACATGGACTTTGTACTCTGAGCATCACCGCCGCCATCAGGATTTTCACCATTATCAAAACCGTTTGCAAGGTTTGTAAAAAGCTGCGTATTCCAATCACCCGAAGCAAGGGCATAACGGGAATAATAGCTGATCTTGCGGACACGATTCTTAAAGAGTGCAGTATCGGTTTCTTCGATAAGACCGAATTTTGATGTGTAGGGCCTTACGGCCATGAATGTACGACCGATTACAACAGAAAGAGCATTAAGAGTATTCTCTACGCCTGTTGCAAGGATCTTTTCTCCGATAGATACAAAAGTAGAAGTATCAACCGCCTGAATAGAAGCATCCTGCCCGGTTGCTTCTTTGCAAACAAGATTGATAAGTGCGTGAGCATCACGCGATGTAAGTGATCTTGCCATAATTAAATCTCCTATTACATGAATTCTTTTATAAGATCTGTGATTATATCTTCATCCGATCTGTTATCCTCATCGGATGATATATCCTTTTTTGTGTTTGCCTTTTGAGCTTCCTTTAATTCGATGATTGCCTTTTCATATAAAGCTTTATAATCTTTCTTTTCTTCTTCCTCTTTCGGTTCCGTTGAAGGGGCATCTTCTTTTTCGGGGGGTTTAGATGCCCCTTCGGGAACAGAGATATCCGAGGGAACCGTTTCGGGTTTTGTTGCTTCTTCATGCTTTGAAAGCTCTATAAGCTCTTTAACCTCATTTACCTTATAGCCTGCTTTAGCAAGTTCTACGATATCTTTAATTGTTATCATATAGATAACTCCTTTCTTTTAAGTTATAGGCAAGTTGTTTGGGGATCAACCAAGCTCATGGCGTTTCAGCCTTTGATCTTGAGCATATCTTGCCTATATCCATTATATAACATATACTTTATAAAAAGTAAAGGAATGCTAAACTTATGAAGCTGATACAAAAAGAAGATTATTCAGATGGTTATTATCATCTTTCAAAGGATCTAAGGGATTATCCTTCTGCATGGTGTTATGTTGTCTATTCCAAAAGAGGCCCAGGCAAGACTTATTCAGCCTTAAGATATTGTTATGCCAACAATATCAAGTTTGCTTATATCAAAAGGACAAATGAAGATGTTGATTTTATCTGTACCGATTCCCTCAAATCGGGAATTGATCCTTCTCCTTTTTCTCCTATCAATAGGGATTTTGGGACAAATATTAAAGCCAAAAGAATAGATAAGGGTTTAGGGGGATTCTATGAAGTTTCCGATGGTGATATATCCGGATCTCCGATCGGATATATAATCAGCCTTAATTCCATTAAAAGGATAAAAGGTTTTAATCTTGATGAAGTCGATATTATCATATTCGATGAATTCATACCTCAAGCAGGAGAGATAGTCAAAGTCAAAGAAGGTGAAATGGTCCTTGATATGTATATGACCATTTCAAGAGATAGAGTAGAAAGAGGAATGGATCCATTGAAGCTTGTTTTGTTTGCCAATGCGGAACAGATATCAACGCCTATAACCAATACTTTAGAATTAACTGATATCATAGCTGAAATGAAAGATGAAAATATATATTATGATGAAAACCGTGAGATATTCGTACATCACATAACAGAAAAGGATTTCCCGACAAAAGAGATCGCAAAGGTCGGGATCTATAAAGGCATGCAGGGCAGCAAATGGTTTGAAAAATCTTTTGGAGGTGAATTCTCTGGGAATGATTTTTCGAATGTTGTCAACATGCCTTTAAAGAATATGCGGTGCATGATACAGATCTTCTATAATAATCATTATTGGTATATTTATTATAAAGATTCATCAGGAACCTATTACATGACGACCTCACAAGGCAAGCCGATCTATAAATATAACCTTGATAAAGAGAATGATCAAAAGCTCTTTTGGCTTGATTTCGGCATGACCTTGAAGATAGCTTTAGCTGAAGATCGATTTAAGTTCAAAAAGTATTCTATGTATGATCTCATTATCAACTATAAGAAATATTTCAAGTTGTAACATAATTGTAATATAACTTAGTTAAACTATCTGATATACTTGTCTTAACAACTTAGAAAGGAGAGCAGATATATGTTAGTTGTTAAGTATTATGAAAGAAGTGCAACACATGATTCTTTATTCGTGATCACGATCATAGAAGCAAAGAAGATCGAAATGGGAGAGGATAGCTGCTTCATTATCACATTACCTAATGATTCAGCTATAAGGATTTATTCTGCAAGAATAATATCGATTTCTTTTAAGGAGTGATAATATATGCCGGATAAGAAAAAGAAGCCTGATGCACAAACGATCGGATTATTCATAACACCTGAAGATGATTACCTGTTGGAAGGTTATTCATTGAATTATGTGAAGGAACTTAACCAGGTAGAGATAACTTCACATAAGTATAAAGTAACTTTTGGAATCAATGCTTTTGAGCTATTAAAGCTCATAGAGAAGAATAAAGAAGTCTTATTTGAGGGGTTTTAAGGAGGGACGGAAATGTTAGTTAAACGAATGAGATCACCCTTCAATGCCAGGCAGAAGGATTGCATAGATACATGCAAGAGAAGATCCCAAGCAGGTATGACTTGTTATTATTGCATATATCGTGATAGTAAGACCTGTGAAGGTATCAAACAAGGTTATCAGGTTGCAAAACCGAAACAAATAATTTTTTATTAAGAAAGGATGGTATTCTTATGTTAGGAAACATCACAAATCAGAACAATCAGACGGCAGAAGTTCAGCAGAGCTATTCTGTTAAGGTAACAAGAGTTCAGGCGATCAAGCAGGACACATATGCATTCGATGCTGATGTAAACGGAGTTACGATCTATTCTATGATCTATCGTGAAGGCGTTAAGAATGGTAAGGAATGGTCCTTGATCTCATTCCCTGCAAGAAAAGGAAAGGATAACAAGTATTATAATAATTGTTTCTTTCCTATCTCCAATGCTCTTAAGGCAGAGATCGTTAATCAGATGAATTCGCTTCTCGGGGGTGCATGATGGATAATGAATCACCCGCAAGATCAGTTAAGATCAATATCAATGTGCCGGATATCACATCTGCTGATGGTGCTAAGTGTACGATTACAGGTTTATCGGCTGATGTTCTTTCTGTACTTACAACTACTTTATATCAGGTTGCATCAAAAGTCGGAATGAACAAAGAGGAAATGAAAGAAGTGATATCCAAGATCCTGGATGATGTTGATATGGATGCGTCAGCCTGATCATATACTCCTTCTGAATAGATACCCTTGATATATTTCAAGGGTATTTATTTTTTAAATATGATGTATAATAATACTATACTTTATATCAAGAAAGGTTAAACAAAGGTCAAGGTATGAAATCTGATTATATAGAACAAAGGATCAATAAAGTTATTGAGCTTGCTTTATCTGAAGTCGGTTATCAGGAAGGAGCCAATAACAAAAACAAGTTTGCAGCTGAACTTGATTCTATCGATTACTATAAGCCCCAAAAGAAGCAGAATGTATCCTGGTGCTCTATCTTTGTTACAGATATGTTCTATAAAGCATTCGGGCTTGATTGCCGTGAAATGCTCAAACACCCTGTAAAGAACAATTATGCTGCATCATGTGCATATCAATATGATTACTATAATAAGTATATCGGAACGATAAAAAAGCCTGTTAAAGGTTGTCAGATCTTCTTTAAAGATTCTCATGGTGTTATATGTCATACGGGACTTGTATATAAAGTTGATTCCAAAAAGGTTTATACAGTAGAGGGAAACAAATCAAATCAGGTTAAGAAGTGCTCTTATAATCTTACTTCTACAAAGATCTATGGTTATGCAATGCCTGATTATGGTTTCGATTATGTAGAAGCTGAACCCGTTAAACCTTCTGAACCTGTATCAGAATTCAAGAAATATAAAGTTATTGCGATCTCCGGGCTTAATATCAGAGCAAGAGCTACGACACAATCACGAGCTCTTAAGACTTTAAGATTCGGAACTATCATAGAGGCTAAGGAAGCAGGTGATTGGCTCAAGCTGAAAACCGAAGGTTATGTCTTTAAGAAATGGACAAAGGAAATCTAATATGGCAAAACTCATCACAGTTAATGCAGTTGAATTCAATAAGGTTACAGGCTGGAACGATGGCCCCTTGAAGCCTACAACCAAACTTTCTACAACTGCAGTATCTTCGCAGGTTGTTAATAGCCTTGTATCTACAATTCAATCTGAATTGCCCAATATGGCAACAGGTGAAACATTAACGGTTATATGTACCGTAGGAGAAGAAGCATGAATGATATAGTATCTGTTATCTCTGCAGTAGGCTTTCCGATCGTAGCAGCTATCGGTTGCGGTTATTTCGTGAAATGGCAATATGAGCAGAATCTTAAGCAGCAGGAAGAACTTCGTAAAGAGCATAAAGAAGAAGTTGCAAAGATGACCGAAGCGATCAATAACAATAATACTTTGCTTCAGAGGCTTCTTGATAAGTTTGATTCGGAAGGATAAATGATATGGCTACAACCATAGAACTCGGATATTTTACAAAAAGAGTAAATTCAACTAAGAAAACAGGGTTTTCAGGAACTTCTTATGATTGCATCCTGAAAGAACCTTGTTCTATAAATAATCCTGTTTTTACTCTTAAGGGATCTTTAGGTAACTATAATTACCTAAAATGGTCTGATCGTTATTATTGGGTTGATGATACAATCTCTTTCCCTAATGGGATAATCGAAGTCCATGCACATATGGATCCATTAGCCACATATCAATCGAATATCGTTTCAGGTTATGCATATTGTTTATATGCTGATTCTACGCATTGGAATAAAGAAGTTGATGATATAAGGATGCAGCCTGAAAAGATAGACAGAACAAACAGTTCCGGAGAAGATGTTTTTGATTTCTCAATGACACCCGATAACGGTACTGTTGTTATGACGGTTATGCAATGTGGTGCTACAGGTAAACAAGGCATGTGTACATATGCATTAAGTCTATCTGAATTCATTGAATGTTTAGACGATCTCTATGGAAATGTAAATGGAAAGATAGAATCACAAACAGATATTATAAACGATCTTAATAATGCTATATCGCAATTTTCTTCAGCTGATGATGTTGCTAATTTCATTGGCGGTGTTGGTGTTTCCATTACAAGAAATGTTGAAAAATTCCTTTCTAATGTTTTGGCTGAAATAGGCGGTATAGGTTCATGGCGTGATAATGTTATCAGATGCGTATATGTTCCTATTGAAAAAACTAACTTTTCAGGTGATAGTGCAAATATGTATCTTGGTGCTATTAACTGCGGTTCGCATTTAAGGATACCTCCTGCTGATGTAAGGACCAAAAACGGAAAGCTTACATTGCCCTGGGGACAAAAACAAGGAGCTAACACAAGATTCTTAACTTATCCGAGATTTCAGAATTTTCAAGTTTCCTGTATGGGCGGATATTATCAGAATATCGATTCAAGATTATTGAAAGATCATACAGGAGCTACACCACAAGTAAGCTATTTTTCATCTATCGATATATGTTCCGGTGATTGGTCTGTATTGGTAAATGAATCTTCAAATGTAGATTCCGAAAAACTTGCATCATTTTCCGGGAATTGCGGAATTGACATAACAGGTTTAACAGGTCGCGGTGGTTTAGGTTTCGGTCTGAATTCTTCTGCAGGTGGTTTGAAGCTTGCAGGATCTATTATGACCTTGGGTTTATCAGATTCTAAAAACAGTTCTTCTGCAGCTTCGATAGCTGCACAGATAGGAACCGGCATAGCAACAAATTATATCGATAATGGATGTTCAGGTTCTGCATCAGGCGTTGCAGGTGGTGGTATTTCATCGATGTTCTTAACAGGTAATCTTGGAAAGATCGATATTGCAGGAACTGCATACTATCCTGAAATGCTTGATACTACAAACAGTTATTCGGATTATTGCAATAGATATGGTTATCCTTGCAATAAATATATAGCTTTAAGTTCGGTATCTGCAGGTGCTTTTGTAGTTGCTTCAGGAGCTTCTATCGAATGTCCCGGTAATCAGCAAGCACAAGCATATATCAATTCTGTTTTAAATAGTGGTATATATCTTGAATCATGATATAATGAATTTAGAGTTCCTACTATTCGTAAGAATGTCCTCCTCTTATAAACCCTGGTGTCTGGCAGCCGGGGTTTCTTTATTCATAATCATAACTCATCGGGATCGATTCTTGATAATATAATTTATCATCTTCTGAATCCAATATATAATCACATGGTTCAAGATCGATGCTATCGCCTGTTATGTTTCCTTTCATATCTACATAGATATCATCAATGAAATTATATGTTATCTGCAGCTTTCCCGTAATGGATCCGGAGAAGCAAAAGCCTTTTGTAAATAATTCGATATGATCCTTTAAACATTCAACGCCTTTTTTCGGAACTCCTGCAACCGTAATATGAAGCTCATTCTTATCATCCCTGTATGCATATCTTTTAGCACCTTGATATATGAATTCCTTGCAGACTTTATCAAGTTCTGCAACACCTAACAAAAACTCTTTACCATCGATATTAACGCATCCATAACCATTATCCTGAAGGAGCTTCTTGCAGTTTTCATTATATGCTTCTACTTTCTTATTGTCCCATTTATATGCATATATGGAATCTGTATCAGAATATAACCATTGGCCCCCGTGTTCATAATCAACACATTTACCCAATGTGAAAAGATTCCTTAATGCATAAGCAGTAACCCATACTCCCCATTGATATGGAAGTATCGATGATTGCTTATTAAGATATTTATTATAATTTTCTTCATTAAACTTTAATTCGATATTAAAATCTCCTGTTGTATAATCTTCTATCAGATCATCCTTCAAAGGTTTTTGTACGCACATGCCATAACAGGAATTAAGCTTGCTTTTGGCAATACCATATAAGGTCTTATCTACGCCTTTAAGCTTTGATTTGGCTTCAAATAATGAAAATACAAAATCTGTAAACCATCTTGGAAGATATCTTTTTAATGCATATTCGATATCAGTACATATATGAGCATTATATTGATATTGTTCTTCGATGATCTCAAGATCTATTTCAGTTATATATATCTCAAGATAATCAGCTGATAATATTCTTCCATTATCCAATACGGGATTAATAACTGATGTACATTTTGATAATTGTAATACCGGCATGGGGCATCCATTATGATCTTTAAGCTCCGGCTTGATCAATATCAATTTGAACATGAAAGCATATTTTTCTTTCAGCTCTAATATCTGCCCGATCGAAAGATCATCAGTTTTAATAAACTTTGTCATTGGATATTTATATGCAAGCATACAAAACGGATATGATGATGTGAAATCCCTGCATATTATCTTTGATTGGATCACTTTATTATAAAACCATCTATTGCCATGAGTATATCCCCCATGAAACAGATACATTAACTTCTCTATCTGATGGAAATCAGGAGCGATCTTCTTGAAGAATTTATGTGCATTATGTTCCTTTCCAATAAGCTTGCATTCACCTCTTACGATGCCTGTATTAGTATAAGGCATTGAAAAAGGCTTTTTATGTAATGTTTCACAAAGCTTATCCAGGCATTCAACAAGTGATAGAACATCATATTCAATATATATTTCTTCATTAGGATTAAAGGGCTCATTCTGATTCCTTATCTTGTCATAATCCCAATATCCTAAAGCTTTCTTGTGTTCAACATCAAGATCTTTGGCCCATTTATCTAGATTACAAGCAGCCAATATCAAAGAATCCCGTAACTGGATCCCGTTTTCAAATTGAATTGATATCGGATAATGTGATTTGGTATTGAGCTGCTTTACAGGTTGACCGAATGCATTGATAAAGAATTTCCTTATGAATACCCAATCATAAGCAAGATTATGAACCCAAATATAGATATCTTCTCCTTTTAGAAGCCCTCTTATCTTTTTGAAGCATGATATCATTTCATTCGGATTGTGGCCGTGAATGCACATGATATTCTTATGATCGGACCTGCATGCGATAGAAAAAGCTACAATATGATTATCCTTTGATACTTCCTTCTTTGAGGTTTCAGTATCAAAAGCGATGAAACAATTATTATAGCTTCCTTTTCTATACCCGGTCTTGTTTAGAGATCGAATAGACAAAAGATTATTAAAATCATAATCTTTATAATACATTTATATCCTCTTATAGAATATTATTTAAAAAGCTTTTCAGGTGTGATGCCGTTCTTCAATAATTCTTCGATAGATCTCTGTTCGATGATATCAATCTTATCTTCCCGGATAAGTGATTCGGTTTTTCTTTTAACATTATCTGCTGTGATATTATATCTTTTCATAAGTCCTGCAGATCGTGCGGTCATATTATATTCAAATCTTGAATCTGTATTATCAGCATCAACACGATCCCAAAAGTTTGCCCATTCTTGCCAAGTAAGATATGATTTTTTATCATCACCAAAAAATGTTTTATTAAGTGATTCAGTTCTTCTCTTATAAATATCCATGATACCTTTCTTTGTGCTTGTAGGAGCTTCAAGAAAACGCTTTATATCAGCGATCTTCTTTTGAAGGTCTATCAACTTCTTAGGCGGTGCAGTATTAAATCGTTCTGATCTTCCCCCGGACCATGCTCTTATAGCTTTTTGTGCTCCGGCATAAGCATAAGATAAGATCCCTTCGAAACCTTTATCATGCCTATAACCTTTCAATCTAACTATTCTCTGATCAGCTCTTTTTGCAAGCTTTCTGTATTCCTTAAGCAGACTTTTGTATTCTGTTTCGCCTTTTATCTTCATGATGTATTACCTCATATCTTGATTTATAAAACGGGCATATACCTTCAGGCTTCTTTTCGATGAAATCAGTTTCAGTAAGAAGGATGCAATCGCATTTAATAGAGCATGCAAAACAATCCCGATCTCCTGAATGATTACATTTTGGATATTCAATATTTCTTCTTCCCATAACGAACACCTCTTTCATAAGATATCTCAAGTATATATTAAAAGGCTTATATACTTAAGTAGTTTTGGATTATGTCATCAAAATGTAATATTCAAGGCGTTTGAGGTTTGCGTCAGGGCAGGGGCCAGGTAGTTGGCAGGATCCAGCAGCTGATCATGGTCCAGATAGTGGCCGGGTGTGCGGTAGGGGAAGGGGAGAGGAAGGAGGAAAGGGCTGTTGGAATCAC
>JAEEGL015973498.1_pt1 | contig 14714 bp, 15 predicted proteins | sample 9134231 | NCBI WGS metagenome assembly JAEEGL01 (sample SAMN16246548, study PRJNA631951) | gut metagenome | biome: gut microbiome; feature: rumen; material: fiber-attached | host: Bos | place: Iran: Karaj | collected 2018-10 | reverse complement strand
CGGGGAAACTCGGACAGACGACCCTGCTCGGCCCGATCGCCGTTGCGGCCTACTCTTACATGTCCCTTGTTCCGATCATTCAGCCGCCGATCATGAAGCTGCTGACAACGGAGAAGGAGCGCAAGATCAAAATGGAGCAGCTTCGTCCGGTCAGCAAACTGGAGAAGATCCTGTTCCCGATCATCATTACGATCGTTGTTTGCCTGATCCTGCCGACAACGGCTCCGCTTGTCGGTATGCTGATGCTCGGTAACCTGTTCAAGGAATCCGGCGTTGTAAGACAGTTAACGGAAACAGCCAGCAATGCGTTGATGTATATCGTTGTCATCTTACTGGGTACATCGGTAGGTGCGACCACCAGTGCAGAGGCGTTCTTAAATCTGGATACATTAAAGATCGTTGTTTTAGGTCTTATCGCATTTGCATTCGGTACGGCGGCAGGTGTCCTGTTCGGTAAACTGATGTGCCTCGCAACGAAGGGCAAAGTTAATCCGCTGATCGGTTCCGCCGGTGTATCGGCCGTTCCGATGGCGGCACGTGTATCGCAAAAGGTTGGCGCGGAAGCAGACCCGAGTAACTTCCTTCTGATGCATGCGATGGGTCCGAATGTGGCAGGTGTTATCGGTACCGCAGTAGCTGCGGGAACCTTTATGGCCATCTTCGGTGTGTTCTAAATATCAACAGAAAAGGAGAAAATCATGTCAGAAATAGAGAAGAAACCAATCAAGATCACTGAAACCATCCTGCGTGATGCGCACCAGTCCCTGATTGCAACCAGAATGCCTACCGAGATCATGCTTCCGATCCTTGGCAAACTGGATGCTGTCGGCTATCATTCACTGGAGTGCTGGGGCGGTGCGACTTTCGATGCATCCCTTCGTTTCCTGAAAGAAGATCCATGGGATCGCTTAAGAAAGATCAGGGACGGCGTTAAGAATACGAAATTACAGATGCTGTTCAGAGGACAGAATATCCTCGGCTATCGTCCTTATGCGGATGACGTTGTGGAATACTTCGTTCAGAAGTCCATTGCAAACGGTATCGATATTATCCGTATCTTTGACTGCTTAAATGACCTTCGTAACTTAAAGGCTGCAGTTGATGCGACCAACAAGGAAAAAGAGAGAAGCGGAAAGGGCCACGCACAGATCGCATTGTCCTATACGCTCGGAGATGCCTATACATTGGATTATTGGGCAGAAACAGCCAGAAAGATCGAGGAAATGGGTGCCGATTCCATCTGTATCAAGGATATGGCAGGCCTTCTGGTTCCCTACCGTGCTACGGAGCTGATCACGGCCATGAAGTCACAGACCAAGCTGCCGATCCAGCTGCATACGCACTATACTTCCGGTGTTGCCAGCATGACATACTTAAAGGCAGTGGAAGCAGGCGTGGATGTGATCGACTGCGCGATCTCCCCGTTCGCACTGGGTACATCACAGCCGGCCACGGAAGTTATGGTGGAAACGTTCAAAGGAACTCCGTACGATACGGGATTTGATCAGAATCTGCTTGCAGAGATCGCAGACTACTTCAGACCTTACAGAGAAGAATGCTTACAAAGCGGCCTGATGAGTACGAAGTCGCTTGGTGTTAACATCAAGACCCTGCTTTACCAGGTACCGGGCGGCATGCTTTCGAACATGATCAGCCAGTTGAAAGAGCAGAATGCGGAAGACAAGTACGAAGAAGTACTCAAGGAGATCCCGAGAGTGCGTAAAGACCTGGGTGAACCTCCTCTGGTTACGCCTTCTTCACAGATTGTCGGCACTCAGGCCGTATTCAACGTGCTCTACGGAGAAAGATACAAGATGGCAACCAAGGAAACCAAGGATATGCTCCGCGGCAAATACGGCCAGACGATCAAGCCGATGAGCCAGGAAGTCATCGACAAGGTCATTCCGGGCGAGCAGCGTTTCACGGAGCGTTCTGCAGATGCAGCCGGTCTCACGAACGAGCTCGACAAGCTGGAATCGGAAATGGCAGAATGGAAGCAGCAGGACGAGGATGTGCTTTCCTATGCATTATTCCCGCAGGTTGCAACCGACTTCTTCAAGTACCGTGAGGCACAGCAGAGCAAGGTTGATCTTACAAAAGCAAACAAGGAAGATAAAACTTATCCGGTTTGATAAAAAAGTAAGTGCATAATATCATAACGTGTGTTACAATAAACGGGCAGCCCAAATGGCTGCCCGGTTTTATTTAAGTTTAGCGGAGGGTAATCATGGCAAGAAAAGAACAGATCACGAAACAGATCATACTGGACGGTGCATTCAATTTACTGCGGGAACAGGGGATCGCTATGGTCACGGCCAGAAAGCTCGCTTCCTACATCGGATGCTCTACCCAGCCGATCTTTCGCGTATACCGTAACATGGAAGAACTCTATACGGATCTGTTTGATAAAGCAAAAGCCTACTATGAAGATTACTGCCTCCGTTTTGAAAAAGGGAATGTGATCCCGTTTGTTGATCTTGGCCTGTGCTATATCCAGTTTGCCAAAGAGGAGCTGAATCTTTTCCGCCTCCTGTTCTTATCCCCGCACAATGACGACAATACGATGTATGACCTGATCAACGGTAAGGAACATGCTTTTGTCATTCAGGAGATCAAGAAGATCCCGAATCTGAACATGAACCATGCCGGAGACATTTTCATGAAGATCTTTGTGTTCATGCACGGGATGGCCTGCATGGCAACAAACGGTGAATTTGATCTTTCCAGAGAAGAAGTGATCCCGATGCTGGAGGAGGCTGTAACGAAATTCAGCAGAGAGTAATATGAAGGTCCTTGTAGTCGGCGGAGGAGCCGCCGGAATGATGGCCGCCATTGCCGCAGCAGAGGAAGGCCATGTTGTCACCGTCCTGGAAAAGAATGAGAAGCTTGGAAAGAAACTTTTCATTACCGGTAAGGGCAGGTGCAATTTCACGAATGCATGCGAAAAGGATGCATTATTTGAAAACGTCATTTCCAATCCGAAATTTCTCTACAGTGCATTTCACGGTTTTGATAATTTTTCCGTTATGGAGTTCTTTGAACGCCATGGACTGAAATATAAGATCGAAAGAGGGAATCGTGTCTTTCCCTTGTCAGACCATTCTTCCGATGTGATCAAAACATTGACAACTTATATGGAACAGCTTGGCGTGACCGTACATTTGCGTACGAAGGTTACCGGGCTGCTTAAAGAAGGAGACAGGGTTACCGGGGTAAAAACGGATCACGGGAGTTATACTGCAGACGCAGTGATTCTCTCGACCGGTGGAAAATCATACCCCTCCTGCGGGGCCGACGGAGATACCTGGAAGCTTTTGGAGGGCCTGCGGGTTGAAATGACGGATGCCGCCCCTTCGCTGGTGCCGCTTTGTACAGCGGAAGAAGATATCTTATCCCTGCAGGGACTGACGCTCAAAAATGTTGCGCTATCCGTTTTCGTCGACGGGAAAAAGAAATATCGGGAACAGGGTGAGATGCTTTTTACACATTTCGGCATGAGCGGTCCGCTGATCTTAAGTGCCAGCTGTTATCTTGCAAAAGAGGATTACAGCCGCAAACCCGTCATCAGTATCGACCTGAAACCGGCGCTGAACGAAAAGACGCTGGATGAGCGGATATTACGTGATTTTTCCGAAAACAGGAATAAACAGTTTCGGAATGCGTTATCGGAGCTTCTGCCATCCAAACTGATCCCCGTGATCGTCGCAAGAAGTATGATCGCGTCAGATAAAACCGTACATGACATTACGAAAGAGGAGCGAAAGAACCTCGTCAGGGTGCTTAAGGATTTTCGCGCTACGGTTATCGGTAACCGCGGCTTTCAGGAAGCGATCATTACCAGAGGCGGCGTGAAAACAGGCAGCATCGATCCGAAGACGATGGCGGTAAAGCAATACCGGGGACTGTATGTCGCCGGAGAGATGATCGACGTGGACGCGCTGACAGGCGGATTCAACCTGCAGATCGCGTGGAGTACCGGATATCTTGCCGGAAAGAACGTATAGAAGGAGGATTCATATGAATCGGCATATCGCAATTGACGGACCTGCAGGGGCAGGCAAAAGCACGATCGCAAAAGCGGTCGCAAAGAAAAAGGGCCTGATCTATGTGGATACCGGCGCAATGTATCGTGCATTCGGCCTTTACCTGCTGCGACAACAGGTGGATGTGAACGATCAGGATGCCGTGATCGCAGCCTGCGAGCGGGCAGATGTTTCGATCGCCTTTGAAAACAATGAACAGGTTGTCCTGCTCAACGGGGAGAACGTGAACGGCCAGATCCGGACGGAAGAAGTCGGAAACATGGCTTCCGCATGTTCGACCATTCCCAGAGTGCGCGAGATCATGGTAGAAAGACAGCAGCAGATCGCACGGGAAAAAGATGTCATCATGGACGGCAGGGACATCGGGACCGTTGTCCTACCGGATGCGAAGACGAAGATTTATTTAACGGCCAGTTCCAAAGTCAGGGCAAAACGGCGTTATGATGAGTTAAAGGAAAAAGGAGTCGATTGCGATCTTAAAAAGATCGAAGCCGATATCATCGAACGCGACGAGCGGGATATGAACCGCGCCGCATCCCCCTTAAGACAGGCGGATGATGCGATATTGGTCGACACATCGGATCTGTCGATCGATGAAGTGATCGCCAAAATTCTGGAGTTGTCTGATGGCTGAAGTGATCCTTGCAAAATCCGCCGGCTTCTGTTTCGGTGTAAAACGCGCCGTTGAGATGGTATATGAACAGGCCGAAAAAGGCGGAAAAATCTATACATACGGTCCGATCATCCATAATGAACAGGTTGTGGAGGATCTGAAAAAAAGGGGCGTTTCGGTAATCGAAAACGAGGGACAGCTCAAGCAGTTGCAGGAAGGAACCGTGATCATCCGTTCGCACGGTGTCCCGAAGCGGATACAGGATCTGATCCTGGACAGAGGCCTGAAATATGTGGATGCGACCTGCCCGTTCGTCAAAAAGATCCATAACGTTGTCATGGATGCCGCAGGGAAGGGAGAGCAGGTGATCATCATCGGTTCCGATACGCATCCTGAGGTCGAAGGGATCAAGGGCTGGTGTCCGGACCTGAATCCGGCAGCCGTGATCGAAACGGAGGAGGAAGCGCAGGCTTTCACAAACCCTTCGGGCAGGGACCTTTGCATCGTTTCACAGACGACTTTCAACCAAAAGAAATTTCAAGAATTGGTTGCTATTTTGGAGAAAAAAGGTTATCATGTTAATGTTGTGAATACTATCTGCAATGCCACTTTTGAACGTCAAAAGGAGGCACGGGAGATCGCATCAAAAGCAGATGCGATGATCGTGATCGGAGGGATTCACAGTTCCAATACACAGAAATTATATGAGATATGTAAGCGTGAGTGTGAGGACACGCAATACATACAGACACTTGATGACTTGAAGAGGTCACCCGATTCTATCTCTTGTGTAGGAATTACCGCCGGGGCTTCCACCCCAAATACTATTATTGAGGAGGTTCAAAAATATGTCAGAACTTACTTTTGAACAAATGCTTGAAGAATCTTTCAAAACAATACACAATGGGGAGATAGTTGAAGGTACCGTCATCGATGTGAAGCCTGATGAGATCATCTTAAACATCGGTTACAAATCCGATGGTATCGTTACCAGAAACGAATATTCCAATACCCCCAATGTGGATCTGACGACCTGTGTCAAGGTCGGTGACACCATGGAGACCAAAGTCATCAAGGTAAATGACGGGGAAGGTCAGGTATTGCTTTCCTATAAGCGCATTGCCGCTGATAAGGGCAATAAGCGTCTGGAAGAGGCATTTAATAATCACGAGGTTCTGAAGGCGCCGGTAACTCTGGTTGTAGACGGCGGCCTGAACGTGACGGTTGATGAATCCAGAGTATTCATTCCCGCAAGCCTTGTCAGTGATACTTACGAGAAAGACTTAAGCAAGTACATGGGACAGGAGATCGAATTCGTATTGACGGAATTCAATCCCAGAAAGCGCAGGATCATCGGTGACAGAAAACAGCTTCTGATGGCTGAGAAAGAAAAGATCCAGAAAGAACTGTTCGAGAAGATCGCTGTCGGTGATGTTGTGGAAGGCGTTGTTAAGAACGTGACCGACTTCGGCGTGTTTGTTGATATCGGCGGGGTGGACGGTCTGTTGCATATCTCCGAGATGTCCTGGGGCAGAGTGGAGAATCCGAAGAAAGTATTCAAGAGCGGACAAAACGTCCGGGTTTTCATCAAGGACATCAGCGGCAGCAAGATCGCGCTTTCCATGAAGTTCGAAGATGAAAATCCCTGGATCGGTGCCGATGAGAAATTCGCAGTCGGCAACGTTGTTACCGGTAAAGTTGCCCGCATGACCGATTTTGGTGCTTTTGTGGAACTGGAAGCCGGAATTGATGCCCTGTTGCATGTTTCGCAGATCAGCAGAGATCATATCGAAAAACCCAGTGACGTATTGCATGTCGGAGACGAAGTTACCGCCAAAATCGTTGACTTCAGTATGGACGATAAGAAGATCAGCTTAAGCGTCAAGGCGCTCTTAGAGCCGTTGCCGGAAGAGACGAAGCCGGAAGAAGCAAAGGCTGAAGAAGCAGGAGAGGCAGAATCGGAAACAGCAGAACCGGAAACCGCTGAAGCTGATACGGAAACGGAAGAAACTGCAACTTCGGAGGAATAGCATCGATCATGGCATATGACTATGAAGGGTTTAAAAGCGCGATCCTCAGACTGACCGGTATCGATCTGTCTGCATATAAGGAAGCGCAGATGAAGCGCAGGATCGATACATTGATCCGGAAACACCGCATTGACGGATATGAAGCGTTTGTAAACACCATCCGTTCCGACAAGGAACTGTTTGAGGAATTCGTCAATTACCTGACGATCAACGTATCCGAATTCTACAGAAACCCGGATCAGTGGGAACTGATGGATAAGACTTTCATTCCGGAACTGATCACGAAGTTTGGCAGAAACCTGAAAGTTTGGAGTGCGGCATGTTCGACCGGTGATGAGCCTTATTCGCTTGTCATGGCATTATCCAGACATCTGCCGCTGAACCAGATCAAGATCATTGCAACAGATCTTGACAAACAGGTCATCGCACAGGCCAAGACCGGTCTTTATGCGGAAAAGAGCATTGCCGCCGTACCGAAGGATCTGAAGGAGAAATACTTTAAGAAGATCGGCAGTTCTTATCAGATCTCGGATGAGATCAAGAACCGCGTCGAATTCAGGCAGCATAATCTGCTCAAAGACCCGTATCCCGAGAAATGCAATATGATCGTGTGCAGAAATGTGCTGATCTACTTCACGGAAGAGTCCAAAGCTGAAGTGTATGACAAGTTCAACGCTGCATTGGTCGAGGACGGAATCCTGTTTATCGGAAGTACGGAACAGATCATGAACCATAAGGGGCATGGTTACGAGAGACGGAACTCTTTCTACTACCAGAAGAAAACGAATAGTTAATTGTTCAGGTATGATACGACAGAGGCACCAAGTTCGTCACATACATCCGGCGTGATCTGAGAAGGTGAATAAACCTGGTAACAAAGACTGCTTTTATAATCTTTGCGAAAGCATTCGCTGTTTACGGATAAACGTGGAATAAAGAAACCTCTATATCTGATATAGCAGGTTTCTTTTTTTGCATTTTCGCGATAAGCGGGATCCACGGATCCGGCGGCGGATTTTAATACACACATGTCTTCCTTCGGAAGATAATAATAATCCTTGTAGTTGTCGAAGAAGCGTTTCATTTCCGTGTGCAGAACGGGAATACGCAGCTTCAGTGTATATCCGTGGTAGAACAGACAAAAAGGATCCTTAAACAGCATAATCTTTTCGGGAGCTTCTTCGGCGCTCTCGTATGTGATCAGCAGCTCGGTTTCCTCGATGCCGTTTACATCACGGTAGACGTGTTCCGCATGGGATACATAGTGCATATGCAGTTCCTGAAGGCATTCATGACGCATGGAGTTCTCCTTGTGAGACACAATCATTTATATTATAATATAGAATCATGCATTCAGAAAGGTTAAGAGATGGCTACACTTACATTTAAAGGCGGGATCCATCCCTACGAAGGGAAAGAACTGACCAAAGACAAGCCGATGGTGCAAATCACACCGACGGGAGAGATGGTATATCCGCTCTCGCAGCATATCGGTGCACCGGCAACCCCGGTCGTTACCGTCGGACAAAGGGTCTTAAAGGGAGAAAAGATCGCGGAAGCAAACGGTTTTGTATCCGTTCCGATCTATGCATCCGTATCGGGAACCGTAAAATCAATCGAGAAACGCCTGATCACAACCGGTGACAGAGTGGATTCCATTGTGATCGACAATGACGGTTTATTTGAGGAAGCGCCCTGTATGAGCGTGAAACCGATCGAAGAAATGACCAAGGACGATATCCGTGCACTGATCCGTGAGGCAGGAATTGTCGGCATGGGCGGGGCAGGGTTTCCGACACACGTGAAGCTTTCCCCCAAGGAGCCGGATAAGATCAACTACGTGATCGCGAACTGCTCGGAATGCGAGCCGTATCTGACCAGTGACTATCGCCGGATGCTGGAAGACCCGGAGCGGCTGGTTGCGGGGCTTAAGATCATCCTGCTTTTGTTTGATCATGCAAAAGGGATCCTGGCCGTGGAAGACAACAAGCCGGATTGTATCCGGAGACTGAAGGAACTGGTGATCGATGAGCCGAGGATCAGTGTAAAGGTATTGAAAACCAAATACCCGCAAGGATCGGAACGTCAGCTGATCTATGCCACAACAAAACGTGCGATCAATTCATCCATGTTGCCGGCAGATGCAGGCTGTGTGGTCAACAATGTCGATACGATCTGTGCCGTCTGTTCGGCCGTGATCGAGGGCAAGCCGCTCATGCACCGTATCGTAACCGTAACCGGAGATGCGGTCAATGACCCGAAGAACTTTATCGTTCCGATCGGTACGAATTATGCGCAGCTTCTCGAAGCGGCAGGCGGCCTGAAAGTGCAGCCGGAAAAGATCGTGTCCGGCGGCCCCATGATGGGATTTGCGCTGTATGACATCAACGTGCCTGTTACCAAGACCAGTTCGGCACTGCTTTGCATGACGAAGGATGAAGTGGCCAAATGGAAACCGTCCGCCTGCATCAAATGCGGTAAATGCCTGGAGGTCTGCCCGTCCAGACTGATGCCGAGCAAGCTTGCCGATTATGCGGAACATGCTGCGAAAGAGCAGTTTGAAAAATACAACGGCATGGAATGCGTGGAATGCGGTAGCTGTTCCTATGCATGCCCGGCCAAGAGACAGCTGGTGCAGAGCATCAAATATATGAGAAGGACCATTCTTGCTGATCGCAAGAAGAAATCATAGTAGAAAGGATAATGGTGTAGAAATTGAGCGATATGATGAATGTGTCGGCAACCCCGCATATCCGCAGCAACGAATCGACCTCCCGCATCATGCTTCTGGTCATCATTGCCCTGCTTCCCGCAACGGGTTTCGGTATTTATAATTTCGGTTATCCGGCAGCCATTCTGGTCGGCGTGAGTGTGGCGACCACGGTATTGACCGAGTTTGTATACGAAAAGATCATGAAACTGCCCGTGACGGTCTCCGATCTGAGCGCTGTCGTGACGGGGCTGCTGCTTGCGTTAAACCTGCCGTCCTCCGTTCCCTGGTGGATCGCCGTGATCGGCGGTGTGTTTGCGATCCTTGTCGTCAAGATGCTTTTTGGCGGAATCGGACAGAATTTCATGAATCCGGCGCTTGGCGCAAGATGCTTCCTGGTGATCTGTTTTGCGGCCAGAATGACGGCGTTTACGTATGACGGCGTTTCCACAGCGACACCGCTTGCAATGCTGAAAGCGGGAGAGGATGTGAATACCTGGAATATGGTGATCGGCACGATCCCCGGCTGTATCGGGGAGACAAGTGTGATCGCAATCATGGCAGGTGCGATCTTCCTGATCCTTTTTGACGTCATCGATATGAAGATTCCGGCTGCGTATCTGATCACGTTCGTGATCTTTGTCGGCCTGTTCGGAAAGGGCGGATGGGATGCATATTATCTTACTGCACAGCTTGCCGGCGGTGGTCTGATGCTTGGTGCGTTCTTTATGGCAACGGATTATGCGACCAGCCCGATCACACCGTTCGGAAAGATCATATACGGTATTATCCTGGGACTGCTCACGGGACTGTTCCGTGTCTATTCCAGTTCTGCGGAAGGTGTCAGCTATGCGATCATCATCAGCAATCTGCTCGTTCCGCTCATTGAAAGATTCACTGTTCCGAAATGCTTTGGCAAAGGAGGAGAGAATCGATGAAGAAGATCATAAAAGACACACTGATCCTGACCGTGATCACCGTAGTTGCGGGATTATGTCTGGGATATGTATATGAGATCACAAAGGACCCGATCAGAATATCCAGGGAAAAGGCAAAGCAGAATGCCTATCGTACCGTTTTTGCGGATGCTGCTTCCTTTGCGGAAGGAGAGGTCTCTTCCGTGGAAAATGCTACGGAGATGCTGAAGTCCCTGGGCCTTCCCGCGGTACGGATCGATGAAGCCGTGGAAGCGCTCGACGATGGAGGTAATCTGCTGGGATATGTCATGACCGTAACGGATTCGGAAGGCTATGGCGGAGATATCACCCTTGCCATGGGTGTTCGAAATGACGGAACATTAAACGGGATCGAGTTCCTGGAATTATCGGAAACAGCCGGACTTGGCATGAAATCGGATACGCCGGAGTTCAAGGGCCAGTTTGAGAATAAAAAGGTATCCCAGTTTTCTTACACGAAAACGGGTGCAGTAAATGAATACGAGATCGATGCATTATCAGGCGCCACCATAACAACGAGAGCCGTTACGGATGCGGTTAACGGCGGCCTGCTTTATGCACAGATGATGAGAGGAGACTGATGATGGGTAAAGCATTGGAACGTTTATATAACGGTATATTGAAAGAAAATCCGACCTTTGTCCTGATCCTCGGGATGTGCCCGACACTTGCGGTCACAACATCGGCCATAAACGGTCTGGGTATGGGGCTTACGACCATGGCTGTCCTGATCCTGTCGAATATGCTGATCTCGATGCTTAGAAAGATCATTCCGGACGGCGTGCGGATTCCTGCATTCATCGTGGTGATCGCAAGCTTTGTAACCGTTGTGGAACTTCTGCTGGAGGCATATATTCCGTCGCTCTATGATTCACTCGGATTATACATTCCGCTGATCGTCGTCAACTGTATCATTCTCGGCAGAGCGGAAGCTTATGCATCAAAGAATAATGTATTTTTGTCCGTCTTTGACGGATTGGGTATGGGACTCGGTTTTACGATCGCACTGACATTGATCGGTTCGATCCGCGAACTTCTGGGTTCCGGTGCGGTATTCGGTTACCATGTGCTGCCGGCTTCTTATGAGCCGCTCACGATCTTTATCCTGGCACCGGGTGCATTTTTCGTACTTGCATTTCTGATCGCGATCATGAATAAGATCAACCTCCTGAAAGGGAGACCCACCGGAAAGGGCGGAAATTGCGATCAACTTTGTGCGGAATGCTCCAATCACGGGTGTCTTGGAAGACGTATTGCAAAGGAGGACAAATAAATGACGAATCTTTTGGCGATCGCGATCGGATCCGCTTTTATCAGCAACGTAGTCTTAAGTCAGTTTTTGGGAATCTGTCCGTTCCTCGGTGTTTCCAAAAAAGTCAAAACCGCAGTCGGAATGGGTTCCGCAGTCGTATTTGTCATTACACTTGCATCGGCTGTTGCCGGCGTGATCTATCAGTATGTATTGGTTCCGCTGCAGATCACGTACTTACAGACGATCGTGTTTATCCTGGTCATTGCTGCCCTGGTGCAGTTTGTCGAAATGTTTCTGAAGAAAACCATGAAAGGCCTGTATCAGGCATTGGGTGTTTACCTGCCACTCATCACCACGAACTGCGCGGTGCTCGGTGTGGCACTTTCCAATGTTCAGAAAGGTTATACGATCCTGGAAGGCATTGTGAACGGTTTTGCGGTGGCATTCGGATTCCTGATCTCGATCACGATCATGGCCGGCCTTCGCGAAAGTATGGAATATAACGACATTCCCAAAGCATTCCGCGGCATGCCGCATGTCCTGCTCACGGCAGGTCTGATGGCGATCGCATTTTTCGGTTTCGCGGGGCTCAAATAAGAATGATCGGAGGATTGGAATGAGTACAGTTGGTATTATCACGGCAGTCGCCTGTGTCGGCGGTGTCGGATTATTCATCGGGATTTTCCTTGGAATATTCGGCAAATACTTCAGGGTGGAAACGGATCCGAGAGAAGAGGCCGTTCTTGACGTACTTCCCGGAAATAACTGCGGCGGATGCGGATATCCCGGCTGCTCGGGACTTGCTGCTGCCATAGCGGCAGGAACGGCACCGGTTAACGGCTGCCCGGTAGGTGGTGCAAATGTAGCCGCCAAGGTGGCAAAGATCATGGGCGTTGAGGCCGGTGAGACCATCAGACAGGTTGCTTTTGTAAAATGTAAAGGGACTTGTGATAAAACAGAGAAATCATATGAATACTACGGGACACAGGATTGTGCGATGATGGCTTTTGTTCCGTCAGGCGGTGCAAAGAAATGCGTTTCCGGATGTCTCGGGTTTGGCAGTTGTGTCCAAGCCTGTCAGTTTGATGCGATCCGTATTCTGGACGGTGTCGCAAATGTTGATAAAGAACAGTGCAAGGCCTGCGGAAAGTGTATCGAGGCCTGCCCGAAACACCTGATCGAACTCGTGCCGTATGATGCAACGGTTGCTGTTGCCTGCTCATCGCATGAGAAAGGGCCTGCGGTCATGAAAGTATGCCAGTCCGGCTGTATCGGATGCGGATTATGTGCAAAAACCTGTGAAGCAGGGGCGATCACGGTGACGGATTTTCTGGCGCATGTGGACCAGACACTCTGCACGGGATGCAAAGCCTGCATGGAGAAATGTCCGAAAAAGTGTATTACGGAACTGTAGTAATCTGATTGTTCTTATCGATCAGTACGGCGGAAACCTCGGGATGCTTTTTGATAAAATCACAAGCCTTATCGTGTCCGAGCAGCATGCAGATCGTACTGTATGCATCCGCATCGACGGAGGATGAAGCAATGACCACGGCGGCATTTAGGTCGGTTTCTGCAGGATAGCCGTTCTCAGGATTCAGGATATGATGATAGATCTTTCCGTCATAGGTGAAGCAGCGTTGATAGATACCGCTTGTTACAACGGATTTATCTGAAACGGATACTTGGGAGATCATTTCCCCGTTATCCTCAAACGGCTTTTGCAGACCGATCTGATAATCGGATCCGTCAGGTTTGCTGCCGATCGTTTGAATGTTCCCACCCAGATTGATCAGTGCCGAGGAAACACCCTGACGCAGCAGGTCTTCTTTGAGCATATCGGCGATATAGCCTTTTGCGATCGCACCGGGATTGATCTGTGCATGGTTTTTAAGACGTACGGAATGGTCATCCGGGAATTCGATATTTTCCTGATTAACGCAGGTTAAGGCAGACTTGATCGCGACCTCATCCGGAAGCGTTTCATGTTCCGGGGCCTGAAAATCCCAAAGCGCATAAAGCGGCTGCACGGTGATGTCAAAAAGACCGCCGGATTCTTCCGCATAACGCATGGAAAGCTGCAGGAGGGTATAGGTTTCGTCCGATACGGTGACGGCGGCATTGTTTGCATGATTCAGCTTATAGATATCGCTTTCCGGATCGGAAATACTGAAAAGCCGGTCATAATACATGCAGCGTTCCATGGCCTGATCCAGGATCCCGGCGGCATGATCGCTGTCGGTATCGTAAACCGTGATGTTTACCAGGGTATCCAGATAAAAGCCCGATCTTGTATAAGGAACGGACTGTCTTAAACAGCCTGAAAAAGACAGGAAAAGGGCAGCAATGATAAGGCACAGGGCCGCTTTTTGAAGTCGGCATTTCATAAATGGCATATTAGCATAATCAGATGTTTTGTGTCAAAGGCGGGAGGCGATCATGTCCGGATTCTATGACGAGACAGGGGAAGATAAGAATGTGAGAAAAACAGTGGTTACGGCCATTTTGGCGGCAAGCCTTGTTTTTCTTTTATTTTTGCTTGTTCTCTACCAGAATACCAAATCACGAAACAGTACGAAAACCGTCAAACAGGACGAATCGCTTATCACCACAGACGAAGAGGAACTGGAGATCGGAAAGAGTAACCGGACTTCAAAGGACTTTGATTTCTGGGATATGTTTCAGGGCGATGCATCGGACGAGCCGGCAGAAGCCGAGCGGGATAACAGCGAGGGGAAACCTGCTGTGTTTACCGAACAGGGGCCGAGGCCTGACCGCATCAGGGAAGAAGAGCGTGAATCATCATCGGATACCAAGTGGGAGGAGGGCAATCCGAATGACGGAACCCATGTTGCGATCACGGATGCAAACGGACAAAAAACCTGGTATGAGATCTTGGATATCCCCAAATCCACTTACTCCGCAACGTTTGTCAAAGAGAACGACAAAGGTCTGCTCACGTATGATGATAACCGTACCAAAGCCGTATCCGGTGCGACACTCAATGACGCGAGCGGATCGGTGGATATGCAGGCTCTGAAGGATGCAGGCATAGGCCATGTCATGTTAAGATCGATCAGCCGGGACGGTGAAAACGGTGTGGTGGCAGT
>JAEEGL015497812.1_pt1 | contig 14714 bp, 9 predicted proteins | sample 9134231 | NCBI WGS metagenome assembly JAEEGL01 (sample SAMN16246548, study PRJNA631951) | gut metagenome | biome: gut microbiome; feature: rumen; material: fiber-attached | host: Bos | place: Iran: Karaj | collected 2018-10 | reverse complement strand
CTCCCCTCCGGGCTGCTCGCTCCCGCCGGTCTTGTCGTTCCCGCCGGCCTGCCCCTTCCCGATGGCCCTCTCGTTCTCGCCGGGCTGCTCGTCCCCCCCTGGCTGCTCGTCCCCGCCGGGCTGACTGTTCCCTCCGGGCTGGCCGCTTCCCTCGGACTGTGCGTTGGCCGCGGACCGGGAGTCGGTGGACTGTTCCGGATTTTTTTCATCCGGCCCGTTCTCAGGCAAAGCCGGCTCTGTATCCTGCGCGGTTTCCGCGGAGCTCTTCTCTCCCGTCTCCAGGGCTTCCGCCCCTTCGGTCTCATCTGCATCGTCCAGACCGTTAGGCAGCAGGATCGCGAGAAGGATCACCGCCGCAGCCAGCAGTGCCAGCAGGATCCAGAGGTTCTTTTTGTTCATAGCAAAATCATCGGCGCGCCCTCTCCTCCGGGAGCCGCGCGGCTGTTCCCTCCCGAAGGGCCTGTCTCCTCTCTCCGCGTCCACCCGTCCAAAGGCGAGGGCCGGGGTGGAAAACCCTCCGGTCTTCCACAGGCTGAGTCTACACCAGCGCGCTCCCCTTGTCAAGCACGCAGGGCTCTCAGGCCGTCCTTCTCCTCTGCGGCGCTCCCCGCGCTCCGGAAAGGGCCGCCTGCACTTTGGCGGTGCCGCCCAAAAGGGCCGCACCGCCAATGCTTTCTGGTTGCCCGGAGCGGTTGCCCGCTCCGGGCGCTGGTTTGATTTGCTCGGGTGACTGGGAAGCAGTCACTCATCCATCAGGGCTCGCAGATCAGGTGAGAAGGCCCTCGCCGGTATAGTAGCGGTACAGGTAGGTCACGATGGCCATACGCGTGCAGTCGACATTGATGCCGAAGACACCGTCCTCGCCTCTCTCGATGCCGACCTCGTAGGCCCAGATCGCGGCATTGGTGTAGTACTTGCCGGCCTTCACGTCGGAGTACGGGTTCTCAATGGTGGGCTCAGGTCTGCCCAGAGCATTCCACAGGAAGGTGATGATCTGAGCGCGAGAGCAGGTGTTATTGATGCCGAACTTATCCGCGCTGATACCGTTGGTGATGCGGGGATCTCTGTTGTATGCCCACAGGATGGCGTTGGTGTAGTACTTGCCGTCCTTCACGTCGGTGAAGGGATTCTCAGTGGAGACGGGATCGGGACGACCGGCGCCGTTCCACAGGAAGGTCATGGCCTGGGCACGGGTCACGGTGCGGTCACCGCCGAAGTGAGTCGCGTCGATACCGGCAGTGATCTGAGGATCGTGCGTAAAGGCCCACTCAATGGCAGCGTGCTCCACAGTGCCGTACTCGGGCATATCCTCGAAAGCAGCGCAGGCGCAGGGCAGTTCGGGGATCTCCACTTCCTGGGTGTCGGTGAACTTGACGCCCTCGAAGACGACGGTAGCGGTCACGTTCTTCAGGCCGGCGATGTGAGGCATGGCCTCGGTAACGATCTCCTCATCAATGGTCGCCTCGACCTCGACCTTGTCGCCGCAGTTGGCGCAGGTGAAGGTCGCGGTGGCCGCGGTGAAGTCCTCGTTCCAGGTCCACTCGGGCTCGCCGTAGGCGTGGCCGATGGCCTTGCCGATGACGACGGTCTGCTCATCGGAGTAGGTCTCGCCCAGGAACTCAGCATCCGCGTGGTAGACGAGCAGAGCATCCTCTTCGCAGGTGGCACTGGTGGTGTAGGTGCTCACGACCGCCTCGACGGTCTTGGTGGCGCCGCACTCCTCACAGGCGAAGACGGCGACGGCAGTCTTGTAATCGTCAGCCCAATCCCAGCGCTCCAGCGCATAGACATGGCTGTGAGGATCGACGGCGGGATTGCCCAGGAACACCTGTTCCTCGAGAGGCAGGGTCTCGTCGGAATCCGCGTCGCGCTCGCCTTCCTCGTAGGTGGTGATGGTGACGACGCCGTTGCTCTGAGTGCTGAACTTCAGCTGCAGGACCAGGCCGTCAGCCTCGATACCATCCAGGTCGACCCAGGCCAGCACGTAGTGGCCGAGCTCCTCGGTCTGATCCACGATGCCGGTGTAGTGACCGTACGGGATCGCTTTGGTCAGCGTAATGGTAGCAGGATCGTAGTCGATGACGACCTTACCGTTGGTGGCGAAGTCCTGAGCGGTGATGTCGACGACGATGTCGGCGCCGACCTTCTCGATCTCGTCGCCCGGGCGATCGGCGGGAGCGACATCCAGGCCGCCCACGGGAGCGATGGTGCCGGGCTCCTCATCCTCGATGACGGGCAGCTCATCCTCGGTTTCTTCGACGGGGATCACAGCCAGGAAGTCCTCGTCGGTGACAGCGGCCATCAGATCATTCCGGATGGCCTCGGCGCTGAAGGTCTCAGGACCAACGCCCTGCTCGAACAAACCGCCCACAGGCCACACGCCCTTGGCGAAGCTGCCGGCCTGGTAGATGCTGCCGTCGGTCCACAGGTGATCGACCATGATCATGTCGACCTTGTTGGCGCCGTTGTTGAAGCAGCTCCAGAACAGGCTCTCGCCGTCCCAGTACAGGGACTGGAAGTACTCCGTGTCGCAGGTATAGCCGAGATTGCCGATCTGCTGCGGTCTGAACCAGTAACCGTTCATCGTGTCCTGGTTCAGGATGGCGCCCTCGTAGAGGTTGCCGGCCGCGTCGACCAGGAAGAAGTAGTCGGCCATGCCATAGTTGTACGCGCTGTAGTCGTAGCTGCCCTCGTAGGCGATGCCCACCAGGTTGGAGGCGGCGTTGGTGTTGAACGCACCCACATACTGACCGGTGCTCTTGTCGATCAGGAGGAGGTACTTGCCATAGACGCCAAGCAGCATGTTCTCGCCGCCATTGGGCGAGCCGCAGATGTCCATAAAGCCGATGGCGGACTCGGCGCCCACAGGCGTCACGGACCAGTCAGTCTCATCGACCGTGCACAGCGTGGAGGTGTACTCGTCGGAGTCGAAGGTGGCCGCGTACAGGACGCCGCTTCCGTCGTAGGTGGCAGTGCAGACGCGGTAGGCCTTCAGAGGCTCTTCGTTCAGCTTGGTGTAATCGGGGATGGTCTTCAGGTTAAAGTCGGAGAACCAAACCTGACCCCCCTCATCCCACACGATGCCGCTCAGCTCCTTGTCGATGAACATGACGGTGATCACGCAGGTGCCGGACATGGTATCGTCCAGAACGGAGGTGGCGGTGATGGTGCATTCGCCCTCGGCCACGCCGGTGACGATGCCGTCTTCATCGACTGTGGCGACGGTCTCATCGGAGGAGGTCCAGATCACGGTGTCGTCAATGCCCCAAGGCCGCACGTCCGCGCTGAGCTGGAGGCTGCCGGTGCCGATGATGGTGGCCTCGGCGGGATCCACGGTCACGGAAGTGACCGCGTCGCCCTCTTCTTCAGCCTTGAAGTTGATCTTGTAGGTGGAGAGGTTGGAGGCGTAGTCGTAGACCTGGATCAGCAGGTAGGGGTACACGTCCCCGCCGTCGAACATCTCCTTCAGATCGAAGGTGTAGGTCATCTCCTCGCCCGGAGCGGCCTCGAGGGCGGCGCCCTGGTAATCCAGCAGCTCGCCCTGGTCGTTGAAGACCGCGCAGGCGGCGACGTACTGGTTCTCAGTCGCGGTGATGATCAGGTCGTCATAGATCTCTTCATCCTCGCCGGGTCCAACGATGGGCAGCTCGTCCTCCTCCGGAGCGGGAGGAATGTTGGTGTCGCGCAGGACGCTGGTGATCTCGGGAGCGGTGTTGTCGATCACGAAGGGGATCGTCATCTCGCTGCCGGGACCCAGCTCGTCCCAGCGGACCGTACCGTCGGGATCCACGTAGTACTCGGGAGCCAGCTGGTAGTGGGCGGTGAGCACATCGTTCTCCTGGGCGTGAGCGGGAACGTAGTTCAGGTCGATGGCGGTCACGGTGTTCTGCCAGGTCTGCTGGTTGCGGTAGTAGTAGGCAGCAGAGGACGCGCCGGAGAGGATCTCGGAGCCCGTAACGATGTTGCCGTCCGCGTCGGTCAGGAAGAAGCGGCCGGCGCCGGCGTTGCGGATCTGCGTGAACTGCACGCCGGCCAGCATGTCGCGGGCGTTCATGGCGTTGCGCTCAGGCATGTACTCCTCGTCGTCGACTATGGGGTTACCGCCGAAGTAGTACAGCCCGGAATCGCCGTAGTACTGGATAATGAAAGTCTCCACATCCAGTGCATTTTCGCCGACCTCAGCGGTGTAGTACATGTACGGATACCAGCCGTCGGCAGCATCGCCGTCACCGAAGCCGTATTTGTACTCCAGGTGAGAGCCGCGGTCGAACATGGTGGCGTCGGTGAAGCAGCCGTTGTAGCCGAAGACGGGGATGGAGTGCCGGACGCCCATGGCGCCGTCGGCAGTCATGCCCTCGGACACGAAGAGGAAGCCCTCCACGTAGTTGCCGTTGATGATGTCGTAGGCGCTCAGGTCGTAGGCCACGTTGGCGACGACGTGAGCGGTCTCGCCGGCAGCCAGCTCCACGCTGGCCACGTTGATGAGCTCGAAGGCGAGCTTGGCGTCGTGGGTATCCACGTTGCCGTCTCCATCCAGATCGGCCAGATCCTCATGGAACAGAGGCAGCGTCTCATCGGCGCACCAGTTGAGCAGGTACTGAGGATCGGAGGCGTTGACGACGTTGTCGCCGTTGAAGTCGTAAGCAGGCAGATCCGCCGGCTCATAGGGCACGCCGTTCACGGTCCAGGAAATGCTCGCGTAGATGGGCGTGGTGTACTCGGTGCGGTAGTAATCGGACACCAGCTGCGTGAAGAACTCGCCGTTGAAGTCCAGAGTCAGAGGCTCGTCGGAGAAGTTCGTCACGTCGAAGGAGGTGGTGAAGCCGTTGTACACTTCGCCGAGCTCCACCTTGACCTTGCCGTCGGCAATGGAGGCGGGAGCGGAGGCGGGAGCGGACTCGGGCACATCGGTGATCTGGATAAAGGTGCGGGAGGTGATGGCGCTGTTCACATCGGCAAGACCGGAGCCCTGCTTCATGATGGACCAGTAGTAGTCGGTGGCCGCCTCGAACAGAGGCTCGGAGGTGGACATCAGCAGGGACTGGGCGATGGCGCGCTCGGTCAGCGTGCCGCCCAGCTTCTCCACCAGGCCGGTCTCACGGATGTACTGCTTCAGGACGGCCACAAGGCCGGCGACCTGAGGAGACGCCATGGAGGTACCGGACATAAGCTCATAGCCCGTGCCGCTGGGATCCATGCCGTTGACGGACAGGATGTTGCCGCCGGGCGCGGTGATCTCGGGCTTCATGGTGAGAGCGCCGTTGCCGCCCCAGGAGCTGAAGTCGCTCATCTGCTGGAAGACGGACCCGGTGTCGTTGGAAACGCCCTCGGGAATGATGATGGTGCCTTCCACGTACTGCACGCCGTTGGCTTCCTTCATTCCGCCGGCATAATAGGCGTCATACAGCATGTTGGTGCCGTCGTTCTGGGTGATGGAGACGGCGGGGGCGCTGTACTGGTAGCCGGTCAGGTTCATGTTGATGACGCCGGCCGCATTGTTGGCCACGATGGTGCCCACGGCGCCGTTGGCAACGGCGGCGTTGGCCTTCACGTAAAAGGAGGAACCACCGCGCCAGCAGACGGCGACCTTGCCTTCCAGGACCTCGGCCAGGGCGGCGAACTGGGTCTCTTCATCGCCGTTGCTGCCGCCGTTGCTGTTGGGCAGGAGCATGATGAAGGCATGCTCGCCGGCAATGGTGTCCAGAGGCTCGTTGCCGTAGCCGGAGGTCTCCGAGAAGGTGATCTTGGTCCCGTTGATCAGCTCCATGGGGACCGAGATGCTGCCGGTGGTGTTATCCACGGAGGCGACGGACAGAGTGTTGTTGTACGTGGCAGGGGAACCGCCGGTCTGGTAGTTCACGTCGTCCCAATACAGCTTGTTGTCGCCGGTGGTGGGGTTGGTCCAGCTGTAGTTGTTGCCGGCGGAGTTGGCCCACACCAGACCGAACTGGACCAGCTTGTCCAGGGTCTCGGCGTAGGTGGCGTTGGTGTTGAAGCCGGGGCTGGAGGAACCCAGAGACAGGTTCACCGCGTCGCAGCCAAGGGTCATGGCGTCTTCCACGGCGATCATGTAGTCCGAGTCGTAGGCGCCGCCGCCCTTGCCGAAGACCTTCATGATCAGCAGCTGGGCGTCGGGAGCCTCGCCCTGGGTATGGACGTAATCCAGAGCGTTCAGATAGGTGTCACCGTTGGCGATGTACTTGTTGGCCGCAGCGATACCGGCAACGTGAGAGCCGTGCTCGCCCTGGCTGTCGTTGTCATGGGTGACATCCAGATCCCGGTCGACATAGTTGACGGCGAAGGGGACCTTGGCGTTCAGGTAAACGCCGTCGACGCTGTTGATAAAGCCAGCGGCGTTCAGCTGATCCCAGACGGCGGCAACGTCAGCCGCGGTCATCAGAGTGATCGGGGTCTCGCGGCCCTCGTTCAGCTCGTCGATGGCGTACTGGAACGCAGCCGGATCGAAGGACTGGTGGTCCCAGTCAAGGCCGGTATCCACCACAGCGATCTTGCTGCCGGCGCCGGTGTAACCCAGGTTCCAGGCCTTGGTCGCGCCGGTCATCTCGGTGGCGATGCTGTTCTCGACCTCATCCTCCGTGGGGAAGTACTGCGTCTCGACGAACACGTCCTGAACGCCGATGACGTTCCGGATGTTCTCGATCTTGCCGTACGGCACGTAGGCAGAGATGATGTTCCCCGCCAGGGTGATGTTCCAGACGACGTCCAGGGCGGCGCCGTCCAGGGCCCGGTCGGAGATCCTGGCGGCCATAGCGTCCTGCTGCGCTCTCAGGGTGCTGCGGTAGGCGCCGGCACTCTGGGGAGCGTAGCCCGCGTCGATCGCGGACTGACCGTCAAGAACGATGGATACGCGGACGAGTTCGTCGTCAGCGTAGGGAGGCTCGGCTTCTTCATACGGTTCGTATGCAGAGGGGAGCCGCTCGGAAATGATGTCGTTATCGACCTTCTCAAAGGGAAGCTCGGTAACGGTGCTGCCCTCTTCCGCGGGGGTCGTCTCAGGCTCGGCAATACCGGTGGCGCCGAGGGAAACGATCATTGCGAAAGCCAGCAGCAAGGACAGGATGTTTCTCCAGGTCCTTCTCATGCTTCTTTCCTCCTTAATGAATTTATATAAGGTGTCTCCACTTTATATACGGTCTCACTGCAGGGTCCTCATGTGATTTAGTGTATTGAATTGCCGGCGGACACGTCCGGCTCCCTCACCGGTCTGACAGGGTCTTGCCGGGTCTGGGCGGGAGGGGATGCTCACGCTCACGCTCCGCTGCGGCCACGCCGGGGATGCGCCGGACCGTTTCCAGCTCTCCGGGCAGCAGGCGGAGGATCAGCACCGGCGCTTCCCGAAAGCGCCAGACAAGCTCCGGCACGCGGCCGAGACGCTCCTCCACGGCGGCAAGGACCGCGTCCTTGTCTGCGGTCTTGTCCAGGCGGAGGCTGACGCGGATCGTTTCGGGGCCCATGCAGCCGCTCCTTCCCTGCCTCCGGACCGGGCCGGAAGCGAATCCGTCGAGGGGGGTGATACTCCCCCCACATTACAGAATCACACGTATAGTCAGTATAGCCGCTTTTTACCCTTTTGTCAACGAAAAAACAGGGGGCAAAATCAACAGTCCCGGACCCAAAAGAGTCCGGGACTGCGTTCAAACAGACGAAAAATCGGCAAAAAAGGGATTATCTGGAAAGCTTTTCCCGGTGAGAAAAGTTTTTAAAAATCCAGCTTCTCCAGCTCGATCAGCGCCAGGATGTAGACCTTCAGCGCTTCGATGAGATCGTCCATGCTGGCCGCCTCGTCCACGCCGTGGATGGGGCCGGCAAAATCCGGCGCGGGGCGTTCCGGGTGCTCGGGGCCGAAGGACACCGCGTTGGGGAAGTCCCGGGCGTAGGTGCCGCCGCCGATGGTGTAGGGCCTGGCGTTTTCGCCGGTCACGTCGTTGTAGGCATTGATGCACACCTGTACAGCGGGGTTGTCCAGGCTCATGTAAAAGGGGGCGGCGTCCCGCTCCAGGGTGACCTCCGCGATCTCCCCCGCCCTGGCCTGGATGCCGGCAGCGATCTTCTCGCCGCTGGTGTTGGTGGGATAGCGGCTGTCCAGAGTCTGGAAGAGCCGGCCGTCCTCCACGCCGATAACGCCGCCGATGATGGTCAGGGGCTCAAAGAGACCATCGTCCGCCGCGACGCCCAGGGCGCTGCCGTCCCAGGCCCGGTGCAGCAGGGACAGGAGGGAGAGCATCTTCGTCTCGTTCTCGTCGCACACGCCGCTGCGCAGCAGGTACTCCACCAGCACGCCGATGGCGTTGACGGTGCCCGCGGGCAGGGAGGCGTGGCCGCCGATCCCGGTGGTGGTCACATGCCACAGCCCCGGCTCCAGCTCTTTGACCTCCACCCGCTCCGCCGGCTCCAGCTTCTCCGCCTTCACGGTGGCCTCCGCCTTGTCGGGGACGGCGTTGACCACGATGCCGCCGCGGATGTCCACGATGCTGCCCAGGGGAAGCTTGAAGTTGATGCGCCCGTGATAGATGCCCTTCTCCCCGTTGCACAGGGGGAAATTCGCGTCGGGACTGAAGCAGAACAGGGGCGCGGGGTAATTCTTCAGATAGTGCTCCACGTCGCCCATGCCGCTCTCCTCGTTGGCGCCCAGCAGGGCGCGCACCGGGTACTTCAGGGGCACGTTCCGCTCCTTGAGGTATTTCAGGGCGTACAGGCACAGGACGCTGGGGCCCTTGTCGTCCATGACGCCGCGGCCGATGATCCAGCCTTCCCGTTGGCGCATGGTGAAGGGGTCGTGCTCCCAACCGTCGCCGGTGGGGACCACGTCCAGGTGGGTGATGGTGGCGATATACCGGTCCTCCGGCCCCTCGCCCAGCTGGGCGTAGCCGATCTTGCCCTCGCAGTCCACCGCCTGCAGGCCCAGCTCCCGGGCGATCTCCAGGCCCAGATCCAGGGCGGCCCTGGGGCCTTTGCCGAAGGGCGCGCCGGGTTCTGGCTCCCCTTCCACGCTGTTGACGGCCACGAGACGGCCGATGTCCCGGAAGATGGCCTCGGTATTCTCCTCCGCGAACCGGTCCAGGTCGCGGCGCAGTGCTTCGTTCATGGTATCGCTCCTTCTCTTTCCGAAATAGGGATCCTCAACGCTATGATTATAAGCCCCGGCGCGCCGCTTTGCAAGGAAGCAGCGCGCCGTGATGTTCCACACATTTCCATGGACACTTCTATGGACTTTGCACAAAAATGCACCGGGGCTGGATGGCCCCGGAGCCTGAGACTGCAGGCAAAGTCGAGCCGCCATGGTATCGACCCGCATGGGGGAAGTGTGAAGGGGGATGGGAGTCCCCCTTCACGTATGATCCATGCAAAACCGGAAAATATAAAAAGTTTCCGGTTTTGCCTTTCCGTGCGTCGTCAAAATGTCGACGCACGGAAAGGCACCGGGGCTGGATGGTCCCGGTGCCTGCGTCCTATTCTTTCTTCTTTCCGGTCCCGGCGGCCTTGAAGTCCGGCTCGGTGCCGTTCAGCAACCTCCTGATATTGCCCCGGTGCTGGAACACAGCCAGGCACATGGCCACGATGGCCAGGATCAGCTTGGGAGTGCTCACGGCGAAAACCAGCGAGAACACCGTGATGGCCAGGGAGGCCGCCAGGGAGCCCAGGGAGACCTTTTTGCTCAGGAAGGCCACGACGAGGAACACCAGGATGATGCACACGAAGACCCGCCAGTCGATCATCAGGCCCAGGGCCGCTCCCACGGAGATGCCCTTGCCGCCTTTGAACTCGTGGAACACCGGGAAGCAGTGCCCCGCCATACAGGCGACGCCGCCCAGGGCCAGGCCCGCGTCCCCCAGCAGGAGGCTCCCCAGCCAGGTGGCCAGGATTGCCTTGAGCATGTCGCAGCCCAGGGTCACGAAGCCCGCGCCCAGGCCGTAGACCCGGGCCATGTTGGTGGCTCCGGCGTTGCCGCTGCCCTTGCCGCGCACGTCCCCGCCCCAGGCCGTCCGGGACAGGAGGATGGACGCGCTCAGCGAGCCCAGGAGATATCCGGCCACCAGAATGACCGCAGCTTTCAAAAACACCATGTCGTTCTCCCGAGAGAATCGTACTCTTTTACCTGCGAAAGCAGATATCCGCATTATACCCCCTCCCCGTCGGCTTTGCAAGGGAGGGACGGAAGCTTTGCCGATTATTTAAGATTTTTTAACAATCGTCCAGGGCTCCCGCTCCGGAGGCTCCAGGGCAAAGGACATGCGCTCCCCCGTGGCCGGGTGGTCGAAGCCCAGGGCGTGGGACCAGAGGGCCAGAGACCAGGGGTCCTGGCGGGTGTCGTACTTCCGTTCCCCCGCCAGGGGCCATCCCCGGTGGGCGAACTGGCAGCGGATCTGGTGGGTGCGCCCGGTGTGCAGGCGGATGCGCAGCAGGCTCATGTCCTCGGCGGCGCTCAGGGTCTCGAAGTCCAGCAGCGCCTCCTGCACTCCCTTGCCGGGGGCCTGTGCCACGAAGGTCATTTTCCGGGCTCTGTCCCGCCAGAGCAGGTCCCGCAGGCTGCCGGAGGGCGGGGTCCGGCCGTGGACCACCGCCAGATACTCCTTTTCAAAGCTCCCCTCCCGGATCTGCCTGGACAGCTCCGCTGCCGCCGGAGCGCTGCGGGCCAAGACCATGAGGCCCCCCACCGCCCGGTCCAGCCGGTGCACGGTGCGCAGGTCCGCGCCGTCGCCGCCAAGCTCTTTCCGCAGCAGCTCCGGCACGCCTCCCGGCTCGTCCGTGGACAGGACGCCCGCGTCCTTGCAGATCACCAGGATCGCCTCGTCCCGATACAGGATCTCCACGCCCTCGCCTCCCCTCTTTTTTCTTCATCATATCACGATCTGCCACCTTTGCAAACGGGAAAAAGCGTGATATAATAAAATCTTGAAAAGAGGTGATCCCATGGACCGCGCCACAACGTCCCCCTGCCCCCACGCGAAAAAATGCGGCGGCTGCCAGCTGCAGCATCTGTCCTACGAGGAACAGCTGCGGCGCAAGATGGGCCGCTGCATCGCTCTGCTGGGCGGCTTCGGTCACGTGGAGCCCATCCTGGGCATGGACGAGCCTGCCCGTTACCGCAACAAGGTCACCTGGGCCTTCGGACTGGACGCAAAGCGCCGCCCCGTCTGCGGGATCTATCAGCCGGAGAGCCACGCCATCGTGGCGGTGGACGAGTGCATGATCGAGGACGAGGCCTCGGACAAGGTGCTGCGGGAGATCCGCAGCATGCTGCCGGAGTTCAAGATCAAGGTCTTCGACGAGCGCAGCGGCCTTGGCTGGCTGCGGCACGTGCTGATCCGCCGGGGCTTTGCCACGGGCCAGATGCTGGTGGTGCTGGTGGCGGCCAGCCCCATCTTCCCCCTGCAGAAGCCCTTTGTGAAAAAGCTGGTGGAGCTCCACCCGGAGATCCGGAGCGTGGTGCTGAACGTGAACGACCGCTACGGTCCCGTGGTGCTGGGAAGTCGGGAAAAGCTCCTGTACGGCCCGGGCTGGATCGAGGACGAGCTGTGCGGCAAGCGTTTCCGCATCTCCCCCCGATCCTTTTATCAGATCAACCCCGTCCAGACGGAAAAGCTCTACGGCAAGGCGGTGGAGTTCGCCGCCCTCACCGGGACGGAGACGGTCCTGGACGCCTACTGCGGCATCGGTACCATCGGCATCACCGCCGCCGACAAGGCCGGGCAGGTCATCGGCGTGGAGCTCAACCGGGACGCGGTGAAGGACGCCATCGCCAACGCCCGCCTCAACGGGCTGAAAAACTGCTGGTTCACAGCCGGGGACGCTGGCGAGTACATGGAGCAGATGGCCCGAGACAAAATGCGGCCGGAGGTGGTCTTTCTGGACCCGCCCCGCTCCGGCAGCGACGAGCGCTTTCTCCACTCCCTGCTCAAATGCGCCCCGGAGCGGGTGGTCTACGTATCCTGCGATCCGGAGACCCTGGCCCGGGACCTGCGCTCCCTCACCGGGGGCTACCAGGTGCGCCGCATCCAGCCGGTGGACATGTTCCCCTTCACGGGCCATGTGGAGTGCGTGGTGAAGCTGGAGCGGAAGGCGCGAGAGGGACGCTGAGATGGACGTACGCATCCGGCCCATGACCATGGACGACCTGCCCGCGCTGCAGGAGCTGCTGGGCGACGAGCGGGTCATGCGATACCTGGAGCCCCCCTTTCCTCCGGAGAAGGCCCGGGCCTTTTTGGAGCAGGCCGGGCTCTCCGCCCCGCCGCGGATCCTCGCGGCGGAGGATGAAGCGGGGCGCTTCCTCGGCTACGTCATCCGCCATCCCTACGACCAGAGCAGTATGGAGATCGGCTGGGTGCTTCGGCCCGACGCATGGGGCAAAGGCTATGCCTCGGCCCTGACCCGGCTGCTGGTCGACGAGGCGGAGCGTGGCGGCACGGACCTGGTTCTGGAATGTCTGCCGGAGCAGGCGGCGACCCGGCGCATCGCCGGGAAATTCGGCTTTGAGCCCGCGGGTGCCCGGGAGGAGCTGCTGCTCTTCCGGCGGGCGTGCCGCGGCGGGAAAGCAGCGCATTCTCAAGCCCCCGGGCCTGTGTAAGCCCGGGGCGGGAATACAACATACAGAAACGTGAGGTAATGGACATGACAGAGAAAACGATCCCCGGCAGCGCGCCGCTCCCCTCCCGGGAGGCGGTCGAGCAGGCCTTTCGCGAGGCCTACGAGATCGGCCGCGCCGTGACCATCACGGGCAAGGTGGCAGACTACATCCCGGAGCTGGCCAAGGCCAATCCCCGGGACTTCGGCATCGCCATGCTGGACGGAGAGGGCCATAGCCTGGCCTTCGGCGACGCGGACACCCGCTTTTCCATCCAGTCGGTGTGCAAGGTCATCATCCTGGCCTTCTCCCTGAAGGTCAAGGGCTTCCGGGAGACCTTCTCCCACGTGATGATGGAGCCCTCCGGCGACGCCTTCAACTCCATCCTGAAGCTGGACACCCGCAGCAATCTGCCCTTCAACCCCCTCATCAACGCCGGGGCCATCCAGCTGGTGAGCACCATGGCGGAGCGTTTCAGCTTTGAGGATCTGCTGGGCTTTGCCCGGGAGCTGTGCATGGATCCGGAGATCTGCCTCAACGAGGCGGTGTATCACAGCGAGTTCGACTCCGGCGACCGGAACCGGGCCATCACCTACCTTCTCAAGAGCAAGGGGGTCCTGCGGGGCGACCCGGAGAAGACCGTGGACCTGTACTTCAAGCTCTGCTCCATGGCCGTCACCGCCCGGTCTCTGGCCTCCCTGGGCCTGGTGATCTCCAACGACGGGGTGAACCCCATCTCCGGCGAGCACCTCATCGACCGGGAGTACGTGCGCACCATCAAGAGCCTGATGTTCACCTGCGGGCTCTACGACTCCTCCGGCCGCTTCGGCGTGATGGTGGGCGTCCCGGGCAAAAGCGGCGTGGGCGGCGGTCTGATGTGCGCGGCCCGGGGACCCATGGGCATCGGTCTCTACGGTCCGGCCCTGGACGAGTTCGGCAACAGCGTGGCGGGGGTGAAGGCCATGGAACACCTCTCCCGCCGGCTCAACCTCCATGTGTTCGACTATTAAGGCCCCATATGAAACAGCGGTATGTTCTACCCGAGCGCTCCCGCCGTCTCAGCGGCAGCGCCTTGAAGCTCATCGCGGTGATCACCATGCTCATCGATCACTCGTCCATCTGCTTCGCTCCCCTGCTGGGCAGCCCCGCCCTGCACCTGTTCCGGTACCGGGTCACTCCCTATCTGGCTCTGCGCTTCGTGGGGCGGCTGGCCTTTCCCATTTTCTGCTTTCTTCTGGCGGAGGGCTTTCGCCATACCCGGAGCAAGCCGCGCTACGCCCTGAATCTGCTGATCTTCGCCCTGCTGTCGGAGCTGCCCTATAACCTCTTCAACAGCGGCGCCCTGCGCCACCCGACCCAGAACGTGTTCTTCACGCTGCTGCTGGGCTATCTGGCGATCTGGGCGCTGGACGCCTTCCGGCAAACGACTTGGAAGCAGCTGCTCTCCGTGGGGGCGCTCTTTGCTCTGGCCTGGCTGCTGAAGGCCGACTACGGCTGGGCGGGCTTCCTCTTCATCCTGCTCATGGCCCTGCTGGGCGAGTTCCCCGTGGTCCAGGCTCTGGCCTGCAGCTCCACGATCCCCTGGCACGTGGGCGTGGGACTGGCCTTCCTGCCCATCAACTGCTACAGCGGCAAGCGGGGCTTCATCCGCTCCGGCTGGCTGAAGTACGCCTTCTACGCCTTCTATCCCCTGCACCTGCTGCTGCTCTGGCAGATCCATCTGCGGCTGTTCGGGTATTGAAAAATGAAAAAACCAGGCAGTCGATCGACTGCCTGGTATTTTCACGAGGCGCCTCAGCCCTTGACGGTCCCGTCGGGATTGAAGAGGGGCAGAGGTCCCAGGACGATGATGTCCTCCCGGTTGATGGCGTCGCCCTCGGCGAGGACGGCCATCTTTCCGGCCACGATGCCGCCGGCCTGCTTGACCAGCTCCTCGGTGGCCCGAAGGCTCTCGCCGGTGGAGATCACGTCGTCCAGGATGAGCATCCGCTTGCCGCGGATCAGCTCGGCGTCCACGGCGTCCAGCACCAGCTTCTGCACGTGCATGGTGGTGATGGACTTCACGCTCACCTCAAAGGTGCCGGACATGTAGGCCTTGGCGCCCTTGCGGGCCACAAAGTACTTGTCCGCG
>JAEEGL015064206.1_pt1 | contig 14714 bp, 8 predicted proteins | sample 9134231 | NCBI WGS metagenome assembly JAEEGL01 (sample SAMN16246548, study PRJNA631951) | gut metagenome | biome: gut microbiome; feature: rumen; material: fiber-attached | host: Bos | place: Iran: Karaj | collected 2018-10 | reverse complement strand
GTGAAACGGTGAAATGCAATGCAAAAGCCCGCCGGAAGTTTGCTCTGGCGGGCCTTATGTTTTTCTGGCGGATGCCACTTGTTCTGAAACAAAGACGTGATAGATCAGGTCGGCGTGGGTGCCGGTGTCAAGCATCGGCAATACCGATCCCCGTCAGGCAACACCTCTCGCCGTAGTAGTGGAAGCCACTTTCACGGTCCTTTTCCTTCCTATTGAAAACGAAGGTGTAAATCCGCATTTTTTTAATACGATTTGCCCTTTCGTTATTATGCTCTGATAAGACCAAGTGCATCATATTACCTTTATTGAGCCTATTCGTCGGAACAATCATTAGTATCTCATCTCCATGACTTTAAAAATAGACAGTATGACCCTTTCGTTTCCGATACACATATTCGTCTGCTTTTCGCATAGACCAATTGTTTTTATTACGATTATACCACTGCAATAAATTAGTTGTATCTACAGCCATTTGATTATCATTCTCGTAATAAGGAGGCTCCATTGCAATAAAACTAAGTTTGCAGCCCGTCAAAGTTTCCAACCAACTGCAATTCTCTAAAAAAAACATCCAGTCGTTTAGATGTATTTCATTCCCACTTTTAACCAAATCATTATAATCCGCAATTATCGAAACACGGTAATAGAAGTAGTCCCTGAACTCATCTTTCTCCTCACGGGATAAATTGCAGGAGAAAAAAATAAATGATAAAAATAGTATTGCAATCTTTTTCTTGTGCATGGCGAATAATTATTGGGATACACCGATGATTGGTGTATTGGTTGATATTTTTACATGATATTCTCTCCCATCTTGGATGAAAGTTTCTTGCACTACATGACGTCCAATTTTTTTATCTCTCCTTTTTTCCCGCCTGTTACCATTAACTTTTCCTTCTTCCAAACATGCTGCTCCGTGACAGGCATCATAGCCCATCATGTCTCCTTTCTCATTTCCAAAGTATGCCTTCTTGCATTGCTCTACAAGTTCATGAATCAGTTTTCCTTGTTTTGTCGCGCCGCCACCATGCAAATCATTAAACTGATTCATATCGGCCACATCGATTGCATTATTCTGATATGTTCCCACCACAATACTTGCAGATCCATAAAAAACATCTATGTAGTAATCTAATTCTTGGCCATCCCTGGTTTTTGCATCGATACATTTTGAGAGGGCATTGTAGAATGCACGCTGACGCTCTGTCAGTTTCCCGACATCTCCACCGCCTTGAGTTGCAACAATGCTAAATGTATAACTTCCATTTGAATTTCGTTTCAAGTCTGCACAAAATTGTCCTCCAAGCCCGTTGTTAACAATACTCACAAAGGTCTCCCGACTTTTAGCTCCGTGGAAATATAGACGGGGCTTTTCCCCTTCCGGGTCAACCAGTTTCACAGGATTCCACATGCAGTAGTTGTACGGGCTGATACTGGGGTACTTGTCCGCCATTGGGTCGACGCTCAACCATCCAGTCAGCACTTCGCTCCAATAGTACCTTGCACCATAGTAATGGAAGCCACTCTCACGGTCCTTTTCCTTCCCGTTGAAAGAACATATTGCAGAAATAATATAACCAATCTGATTGTCAGCTTGTAACAGAGGATAGGCTATATGCATTTTTTGAAGAGAAGTATGCAAAAATATAAGTTGTTTCACCAGATATGATGATGAAATGGAAGCGTAGCAATATGTGCAATCCAGTGCCACTATATTTATTTTTGATTTTGCAAAGATACGAATAAAAAATAAATCAATAAACCAATTATGTTTTATCAAAATTTAGCAGGTAAACGTAGGTAGTTTTCTCACAGCCTTTTCTTTTGTCTTGTTCAGCAAGTCGGCATATACCTTGGTTGAACCTATGTCAGAGTGGCACATCAGTTGCTGTACGGTATAGATTGGGACTTCTTTCGTTAAAAGAAGTACGCAAAAAGTGTGTCTTGCAATGTGAAACGACACTGTTTTTTTTACTTTGGCCTCTTTGCACCACCGTCTGAGTACATTGTTTACTTTCTGGTTTGTTTCTTTTTTGAAGACACGCTCTCCACTTCGCTTCAAACCGCGCAATAGCGATTCGGCTTCAGTACACAACGGCACTTTCTCTAATGTGTCGGTCTTCTGTTGATGAAACTCCAGAAATAGATGTTTCCCGTTGTGTTTTACATCTTTCCAACGGAGATTTTGTACGTCTCCATAGCGCAACCCAGTAACACATGAAAAAAGAAACATTGTCTGTATGTTGTTGTATTCTTCGGGTAATCGGTGAGTGGTCAGTTTTTTCAATTCTGTTTCAGAAAGGAAGCACTTTTTCCCCTGTTCCCTTTTGGGTCGTTTGACTCTTTGTAGGATACGGTCATCGAATAATCCGTTCTTGTATGCGTCGTGTAAAACGCAGGCTATCTTTTGGAAATAGAGTCGCACAGTCCCGGGTCTCATTCCATGTGATTGCAAATAGGCGATATAACCATGAATGTATGGTGTTGTTACATTGTCGAGAGTGCAATCTCCATATCTTTCAAGGTGTTTGCATGCTTGCTGGTATGCACTTATTGTTTTCTCTTTAAGATTACTTTTCTTGACATAACGGTTTATACATTCCACTAGACCTACTGTTGGACGTTCTTCCGACTCACCGCTGCCAAGGTCAGCAGTATATTCGAAGTGATTGTCTCTGGTGAAATTTTCTGCTGACAGCCGGATGTGCAACTCACCATTAGGCATATAAAGCATCGAAGATACAGAAAAATGAAAATTTGACTCAATTTTAACGTTCATATTATCAATAATTTGTACTGTTATTATATTATTTTAATACTTGTAAAGATAAGTTTTTTTTGTAAAATAGAGGAACAATATGTACCTTTGCAATGGTATAAAACTGGTTTTGAATATGTGTAAAACATTAACATTCTTTATTTTATTTGTGGTGTTGGGACCGATTTCATTCGGTCAGGTTCCGTTATTGCCCAAAATCCACCTGGAAGCTTCTGAAACTGCCGTTGTCAATAATATGAACAATGAATTATCACCCATTGACGAGGGACATCATAGAAATACCAATTATAACCCATCAGTTTATCTTGGTGACAGCGTTGTTACACTAGCATATGACAGTCTTCGTACAGATAAAACGGCAACCATAATCACTGTGTATGAAACCGATGATGACAGCATTGTCGGATTGTGGCAAATAGGAACAGGCGCCAACCGATCCTTATGGCTTAACTCACAACGTGCAAGTTATGAGGATTTTGGGTTCAAATACCGGACATCTACAGAACATGGGGTAATTATTCACACTATGCAGTACCAATACCCGAACACCGATAGTTCATACAACGGACACGATACCATTTTTCTTGGTAGAGAAGGGGTGCATAACGGGGAAAAGAACTTATGTGCACTGCTTTATTTCCCTCAAGGGTTGAATTATAGGCTTCAGCAACAGTTGGAGTCGTCACTTGCGATACGCTACGGTGCGTTGCTTCATGGTCCATATGTAAACCGTTTTATGGATACCCTATGGAATCCTGTCGGCAGCGACAGTCTCTTCGGCTACGGAGTGTGTGGTATCGGTCGCGACGACAGCCTCTCTCTCTTGCAACAACGTAGCATAATACGCGGCGGAATTCTAACCGTTACTGCGGACGGTATGCTTTCCGACCTCGACTATGTCATGATGGGTTGTGATACAGGCTCGGTTGCCCTGGGAGACGAAATCATTGTCGATGACACTGTCTCATATGCCGCATTTTCTCGTCATTGGAAACTTCGTGCCCATACAGGCCATGATACCATTTCAGTACGTCTAACTGCAAATCTGCCATTTCCGCCATCTGCCATCCGAATCAGGGTTGCCTCTACAGATGGAACCGTTATTCTTGCGCCTTCGACCACGGATTCATATATGGCGATTACACTTGCCAATGGTCAAGAATATTATGTGTCGTTGTTGGTCAATCCCGCCGCACTGACAAACGGAGCCAAGGGATACGGTAATGCAACCGAAAGCAACACAATCGCACAGCTCATCGGCAAGTATGGCGAAAACAGGCATCTTGACAGTACGTTTGTTCAACTATCCCCGAATCCAACATCAGGGCAATATACCCTACACATAGACCAGCCCCAAGATATAGTCAATATAAGAGTCGTGGATTCCTATGGCCGAACTGTCGACCAGTATACTACAACAGAGCCACTTTCGCAACACATACACGATGGGCACCTCACAACAGATGGCATCTATTATGTCACAGTAACAAGCAACGGGCAACAAAAAACAATAAAATTGATAGTTGTAAGATAACCAATTAATCGTTGATTATATGAAAACCAGTAGAATATATGTCTCATTTTTGGTTTTTTTTGTATTAACCAGTTGTAAAGGGTATAACGATTGCCCGTCTTTTGAGGATTCCAGTGTCAAGTTTGGCACTACCATTTCTAACAATTCAAAAGGAAATACCTCCGACGCCGATAGTCTCTTTATACAGACATGCGATAATGCCGCTACCCAAACTAACAGCAAAGAAGACGGTGTTTCTACATTCCCAATGGTCATTACCGCCGACAATGTATTGCTTCTGATAGACAGCAACGCCATGAGCCATGATGTGCGGATTTCCATTGAGACAACTACAGAGGAGCTAACAGGCCCCATGCCAGATTATCTCACGAACCTTACCGCTGGGGGCGCTGTCTATCGAATGCTTCCCGATGGATTAAAGTTCAATCAAGACATCACTATAGCCATGCGCTATGACAGCACGGCACTACCTTATGGGTATACAGCCGATGATATTTACACTTTTTTCTATAATGAACAGACGCATATATGGCAACGTATAGAGCGCGACAGTGTCGACATACAAAACCAGATCGTATACTCGCACACCAACCATTTCACCGACTATATCAACGGAGTTCTCACGGTGCCGGAGAGTAGCGACGCAATGGCCTATACCCCTACCAGCATCAAAGATCTCAAGGCAGCCGACCCAATGGAAGGCATCACCCTGATTGCACCTCCCGAGGCCAACAATATGGGAACAGCCAACCTTACATATCCGCTTGCAATACCCGCAGGACGTCATGGTATGCAACCACAACTGGCGGTCACGTATAACAGTTCTGGCGGTAGCGGTATTCTGGGGTTGGGTTGGAGCCTTCCAATTAGCGAAATCTGTGTGGATACGCGTCGCGGAGTGCCTCTTTTCAGCGACACACTGGAGACAGAAACATATGCTTTGGATGGCGAAGTGCTTGTCACTTCCCGTATTGAAGAAGGCATGTTCCGTCTAAACAATCCTACCTATGCCTCTTTATGGAAGAGTAGAGTTCTTGGGATGGACAGCATTCGTTTTTACCCGCGTGTCGAAGGTTCTTTCCGTCGTATTGTCCGTTATGGAACAGGTCCCACGAATTACCATTGGGTAGTTACAGACAAAAACGGCACTAAATATTACTATGGAGGGGAAGATTCAACCTGTTTGAAAGATAGTTTGGGAAACATCGCCAGATGGTGTCTGCAGCGTGTAGAAGACACCTACGGCAATGAAATCAGATACAACTATATAACAAAGAGTTATACCGCCCCCAGCGGTAACGTCGCAAAACAGATACTTCTACAGAACATCAACTACACAGCACATAAACCGACCCATGAGTCAGGCAAATACGACATCCGGTTCAATTATTCATCCACAATAAAGATAGACGCTGTTACAAGTGCCCGATTGGGTTTCCTTGAAGCAGATGCATATTTATTGGATCATATCGACGTTCTATACGACAATAACCTCATCAAGTCATTTTATTTAGGATATAAACAGGGGGCATTTGGACGTACGCTATTGTGCAATATTATCGAGGCCGACCCTAGAGCACAACAATATGGATGTTCTGATTGCGGCGACAGCATATCGGCTGGGGAAAGTTGGTATGAATCATGCTATATCCCCTTGAAAAAACAATATGACAGCCTGGCGAATGATTTACTACAATGGTGCAATGCTGGAGCTGATACACTAAAAGGCTTGTGGGAAGATTTCTTTATACAACTTCTAAACTGTTTGTATGGCGATAGCCTTAGTATATATGGTTCAGGTTATATCGACAACCGGGTTTACGGTAGTATCACCAAAAAGTCAGTATTCGAGCGTGGAGTGTACAACCGATGCGACGCTCTTGAGAAATCGTGTAAGCGAATGGGTGTTTCCGAGCATAAATTTACGTATGCAGAAATGCCAAATAATATATTCTCATCAGTGGGTATCATAAAAAACAGCGATTCTGTGCCCGATAATATAGAAGGCCCTCTGTTCTTGGTTAAAGGCACGCCAGGACCAATTGAGGGTACAGGTACCAGAACTTGGAACTTGGGAGGGGCCTTAGACGTGGGATATGATGACATACCGTTCCTGAAATCAGTGTCTGCAGGTGGCGGATACACCTATTCTCAAAGTGAGACTGATGGCCTTGTCACATTAATCGACCTCAATGGAGACGGTCTTCTTGATAAAGTATACAAGAGGGACAGTTCTGTATATTACCGATTTCGCGACCCTGGCAATATCTCATTTTTTTTAGAAGAAGTAAACTTGCCCGATATAAAGGACTTTCTGTTCTCATCCTCCACATCTAAAACATGGGGAGTTGAAGGTTGTTTAGGAAGTGTAGCCTCAGCATCATTCGGAATAAACTGGACGGAATCCAATAGTACGGTTACAACATATTTCTGTGATATGGATGGCGATGGGCTTCCAGACTTGGTGAAAGATGGGAAAGTTCTGTACAATCGTATTTTGGATGCTGCCTCCGGAACATTCGAAGCCGTTGATGACACCGCGCAATACCGTGTTATAGGTTCATGTGGGAGAAATGACACAATTTATATCGGTCAACCTGTCGACACAACACTTTTTAGCAATAGTCAAGATACAAGCAGGGTAATGTGGGCTTGTTGGACAGACACCGTGAATGCGGAATATGGTATCATAAGGGACACTTGCGGGTGGGTACCCTACAGTTATTCCTATCCAAAACCATATCAACCCAACCTTGAAAATGTCAGATTCTGGGAAGCCCCGTACCCTGGACGGGTAAGGTTGCACGACACTGTTTATATGCCACAGTCCACATTCAGCGATGGCGTGAGGCTTATTGTCCAGTTCAACGAAGATAGTCTTTTTTTGAAAGACACTATAGCCTTGCCTGGGACGGATACCATCTTTATGGATACAATAATAAATGTTATTGCAGGGAATAAGATATACTACCGGCTCCTTTCTCGCGACGAACGCATCGCCGATAGACTATATTGGAATCCCACTATCTCGTATGTAGACAGTAATAATATAGAACTATCTTACAATGGCCCCGATGGACTTGACTCATTTAAATACTCCTACGAGGAGGACTTCTTGTTAAGTGGAATCCAAAAAATAATAATGCCGTTCGACGCAAGGCTTAGAATTGATAATGTTGCGTTTCACACACTTGCATCTGGTTTGTCCTCATCCGCGCAATTAAATATACTAATCAATGATCATGAGGTTGACACAATGACATTTGACATTTCCGATGACACATCTCACCATATATACTATATAAATTTACCAAAAGAATCATCCGTTCAATTCAGGATTGTTGCTAACGAGCCTCTGGAATGGAGCAACATCAATGCGAAATGCCGAATTACGCTAGTTGAAAACCTTTCAACAGATACGACCGATACTATCTATACATGTCTAGACACACTCAGCATACCTGACGATACAATTTATTTTTTCGATTACTTCCCTCAGATCCAAAAACTAGTTTACAAGGACAGCAACGGCAACGTCACTAGTGGTATGTATGCTGATTATCCTAACAGTATTTATTCATATTTTGGTACAATGTACCGAAACTGGGGGCAATTTGCATATAAATCCAAGAATAACAATTCTGTTATACATTTTTCGGAATTGCATCCTTCCGGAATTGAAGCAGCACCAGACTCGGCAGAATTTTGCTCTATTCCGTCTGGTGCCCAGTTGTCCTTTACACAATGGGGGTCTCCGGAAAGTGGGGTCGGCATAGACAGCCTATCGGCTTATAATCCTCTTGCCGAGGTGTTTTTCCCAATGCAACCCGATTTCCGCAGAGAATGTTGGAGTGCATACAGTGATTATGCTTATATTGAACAATATCAACTTTCAAACACACCACATCCAGCTGACGGCATGTCAGAATCCCATGCCGACAGTATAGAATATATGTGTACCATGCCGATAGCCAACAGCAACTCCAAGGTGGTCAATAAGAATTCAACCAATAGCAGTTTTGGATTTAGTTGTTCTGCAAACCTTAGTATTTCAGGTTACCCTCTTGGCGGAAGTACGAGTCGCACAACATCCGAATCCAGACAATTGTCGGATATGATGGATCTCAACGGCGACAGGTTCCCTGATGCACTAACTGAAAAAGGTGTGCAGTACACCAATTCGTTTGGAGGCCTATCCACATTGACGAAGATGTGGGATGACAATTATCCGCGTTTTGAAAGTTCTTTAGACACGACAACTGGAGGCTCTTTTGGTGGTAGCGCAATTGTCATGCGTTGGCAGCTGAACAGGAATGTTCGCCACGCAGCCAAAGAAATATCCGCCAAAGTTGGTGCTGATATTTCTAAAACTAAAGGTAGCAGTACAGCCAATACCACTTGGATGGATATTAATGGCGACGGATTGCCCGACAGAATTTTCCAAAAAGGCGACAGCCTTCTTTATAGTCAAAACATCGGACATGGATTCCTCCAAGAAGGGCTTTATGATACTATTATAGTACGACACTCCAAAAGCACTGGCGAATCTGGTGGGGTTAGCCTCTCTGCTGCTTTTGAAGATAGCTGGTGGAATGCCGCGGGGACGGCATTAAATATTTTGGAGAATACTAACTATTTGCCATTAGATACAACTACCATAAATAAAATAAAAAAAATATTGAAAAAACTGGCATATACTAATAGTTTTAATGTGAGCATCACGGCTGGGCTTGGCACATCTTGCTCAAAAAACAGCAACGACGTGGCCCCTATTGACATTAACGGAGACGGCCTTCCTGATCATGTTACAAAACATTCTAACATTTATGTCGTTAATTTTAATACAGGTAATAGTTTCGCCGGGGGGCAAGCGATATTGCTTCTGGGGGGAACCCCCGAAAATTATTCTTACACCACAGACCTTACGGGGGCATTAACAGCAGGTGTCACATTGGGAATCATACCTTTGAAAATAGTGGCAAATGTGAAGGGTGGGCTTTCCAGAAGCCTGAGCAATAGTACCGCCCAATGGCTGGACATGAATGCCGACGGTATTCCAGATTATGTTTGGAATGTCGGAGACAATCTTATAGGTGTCAAATATTCAAATCTTGGTGTGGTCAACAAATTGGTTGGCGTCGAGTTGCCATCCGGAGGCTCTTATGAAGTGGCCTATGCCTTGAACGACGACGGTCCAAAGAGCAATATGCGCCACTATGTGATGTCCGCCCTAACAATCAAGGATAACAAAATGCAGACTCCAAACCAATATCGGACTTTCATGTACAACAACCGGCACTATGACCGGATTGAGCGCGAGGATTACGGCTACGCAAAAGTTGTCACCGTCGAGCATAACACCAACCATTCTGTTTACAGATATAATGTACAGCAATTCCACAATCAGGACTATCTCTTCCATGGTCTTTGCTATAGCAACGCGGTTGTCGGCAGCATAAATGGCGACACCCTTTCTGCTCAACGACGCGAATACCGGTTGTTTGATATCATAACTGGCGACTTGAATTCAAATTCGAGGCCTGGATGCTATGGCGACGGATTTCCCGCCGTCTTGTCGGACAGCACCATATATTACGATGACGAGCAACGGCAGATTGTTTCCCGTTACCGTTTTGGATATACTCGCTTTGGAAATATCGACACCGTCTACGACGACGGGGCATTAAACGACCCTGACGACGACTATATGGCAGTTTCGGTGTATGATTCTATTGGCGATTATATTGTTGCATCTGTAATTGAAGAGCGCATAACCGGGGGCGATACACTATATCGTCATCGATCGGCTTTGCACAATGCCATAACCGGTGACATCAGAGAACTGACATTTCATAACAATACAGGGGAGAATTCCGTCTATGACTTCCATTATGACTGCTACGGTAATATGGACACAATCATATATCCAGAGAACCACATTGGACAACGGTTTTATATTGCATACAAATATGACAATATGATACACATGCTCCCGACTGAAACGACAAATGCCTATAACCTTACCTCGGCTGCTGAATATTACTATCATTGGCAGAAACCGAAAAAAACCACATCGGTAAATGGCGCACAATCCGAATATCTATTGGACATCCATGGTCGTCTTTCCGAACTATATGCACCATTCGAGTTTGGCACCAATAAACCCACTATACGATATGAGTATTACGACCGTTATCCACATACAGATGCATATTGGGATACTTGTATGTTTTGGGCACGTACACTAAATCATAATGTTGACAGCGACTATATCTCCACCATAACCATCAGCGACGGCCTTGGACGCCCACGCGTGGTGAAAAAGGAAGCTGATGTTGATGGACTCACAATGCGTATTGTCGGCGGATTGATAGAACTTGATGCGTTTGGCCGAAAGGTACGAGAATACTACCCGTACACTGAAGACACCCTCACTTCGCCCGATTCAACTCTCAACTTCCAATTAGAGACACCACAGGTGCGATTCGATTATGATCTTCTCGACCGTGTGGTTAAGACCCACTATCCGGATGGCACACGAACATTGGCGGATTATTCCATCGACCACGATGCAGATAATCTCCAGCGTTTAAAAGTTAAGAACGAAGATCAAAACGGCAATGTTACAATGTCTTTTTACAATACCCGGGAACAGAACACTGCCACCATCGACGCTCTAGGTGCAACAACGATATTCCGTTACGACAACATAGGACAAATCACTAAGACAATCAGCCCCGATGGTGACAGCACAATATATGTATATGACAATCTCGGACGACGTACGGATCGCTACCATCCCTCGTCAGGACATACCAAGTGGGATTATGATCAAACGGGAAATATGTTGCGACAAACGCAAAACAATGGAGAATGGATAGACTATCATTACTTTTATAATCGACCAACACATATTGAATATTCTTCCCGCCCATGGAACAATGTATGGTACGAATATGGAAATATTGACACCAATGCCGGACGAGTTGTCCGACAGCAGGATGCAACAGGTGTTCAGGAGTTTGAATACGATAAGATGGGGAACGTCGTGTTAAATCGCCATACTTACATACAGCCACAAAGCCCTCAAGTGTTTACTCTCGAAACCAAATGGGGATATGATAGTTGGGGGCGTGTTCTAAATATTACTTATCCCGACAATGAGACAGTTCGCTACCAATATGATAATAGTGGCTATTTGAACAGGATCGAGGGGGTCAAGCCTGATTTGCATATTCCGACAGTATATTTACAGAAGATTCTCTATGACCATTTCGGCCAGCGAATTTATCAATTGGATGGTGGTTATATTGAATCAATCTTTAAATACGACTCACTAACCCGTCGTCTGTCACATTTGACGAACCGCTCGATTCTTACAAGTGTGACGCTGCAAGATAATGATTATTATTACGATGCCGTTGGTAATATCGATTCTATAGTCGACAATGGGCTAAATCCCCGTACACAACGGTATGAATACAACACTGTGAACCGGCTTGTCGCTTCAGACGGTGTATTGAGTTATCATGGAAATTGGATCTCGTATAACACAGTTTATGACTATTCTCCTGCAGGACGGATATTACAAAAAAAGAGTTACGGCACAAGAGTAAACAATAGTTACGGATTGTTCAATTCCGACTATGATTACTTGTACGAATATTCATTCAATAATAATCCTTATGCTGTTAGCAATATAGTGGATCTTCTAGGTGGGGATAAACATTTTAAATGGGACGACAATGGTAATTTAATACATGTTGTCAGCGAAGAACCATATGGAACACGTTATCTTTGCTGGACGGAGGACAATCGTTTGCAGGCTTATACTGAAATTTCTGCAGAAGGTTCTGTTTCGGCTTGGTATTCATATAGCGCATCTGGAGAACGAAGTCTAAAATTCACGTCGCCCCAGTTGAGAATACGCCAGAATGCTCTCTCGACACTTCAAACGTCTTTGTTACGGTATCCAACGTTATACGCCTCACCGCTTGTTACATTATCTAAAACAGGCTACACCAAACACTATTTTGATGGTGATAGCAGGATATGCAGCAAGGTTGGCGGCGGATTCGGAACGATAAGCGTGCATGACATGGAATATCGGGTAGAAACCTTTACGGGAGACTATAATCAATTGTATAACGATCAAAAAGAGGGCGTTATCCGCACTTTTGAAAATTGTATGAATATCAATATTGAATTTGATAGTGATATAGATTTGTACAATATGCTATTGCATGAATACGAACGTACAGAAGAACATGAGCCCGCCTTCTATTACCACTCTGACCATCTTGGTTCCTCTGCCTACCTCACGGATGATTCCGGTCAACTGACCCAGATTCTTAATTATTTGCCCTACGGGGAAGACTGGGTGGATATTCAGATCAATCTAGACCCCAGCCTCGGCCAGTACACTTTCAACGGGAAAGAGAAGGACCACGAGTCAGGATTCCACTACTACGGTGCAAGGTACTACTGGAGCGAAGTGCTGACTGGATGGCTGAGCGTAGACCCGATGTTGGACAAGTACCCTACAATTAGCCCATATGCCTACTGCGTTTGGAATCCTGTAAAATTAGTGGATTCTGATGGGGAAGATCCTATATATGGTAAAATATTAGGAGTTGTGAAGATAATTGGGGACGATGGAAAGAACTGTGGTAATGTATACTATGTGACAGGATGGACAAAGCAAGAAGTGCGTTGGGCAAGTTTTTGGGGACGTAATTATACGGGATCGTTGGCACCATCAGAAAATGTATTCCATGTTCCTACGGGAGAAGTGGCAAGGGCTGTGCAAACAACGATTGATTTAGTTGAACAGAGTGGAAATGACGCAAATACACAAGTGGAATATGGTGCACACGCAATGAAAGGTGGCAGCGAAGCGTTAATATGGGATCCGGGAGAATCCATGTGGGATGATGGCAATGGTACAAGAAGATGGTCCATAATGCCTTTCGTGAAAAACGACGAAATTATCGGGGGCGATCCTGTCAACGTTGAATTCGTTTGGCATGTTCAGCCCCAAACATCAATACCTTCTGACGCAGACAAAGCCGCTGTATTTTATTATACAGAGAACTGTAGTATGAGTAATGCAACGTGGTTTGTTGTAGGCGCCAAGGATGGGAAAGTGTCGTTCGTTACCCCTCTTGGAAGATGCCATACAATTGATATGTCAGATTTTGGAAGAATGAGTTTACAACAATAGAGTGATTGAACATGAAACGCCTATTCCTATTATTTTCCGTGATGGTGGTTTGCGTTCAAATAAACGCACAGGGATCATGGTTGCGGGCTAAATATGTTGAAATTGACTTTCAAAGAAGACTCAAAGCGGAGCGGAATCTTGTAAAAAAAACAACGACAGATACAGTTTATATAATCTGGTTGAATGCAACCGTTCATTATCCAGACAGATTGTATCCGCATATTTTATGGTATCATCAAGGGGACTCCATTGTCGCTTATTCAATCAAGACTTTTCATAATAAGAAATATGTTGTATTGGATACAGCAGCAACAACTACTTTGAACGATTTGCAACACAGGGATTGTTTTAGTCATGGAGGTTGGGATTTGCTGGAGGTATATGTCCACGGGAAGTTGATTAATAGTACCGTATTTGACCAAGTATGTATTCTAGCAAGCTGTGCCAGGAATTCGTTCGAGAAACGTCTTCAGCACGACATTGCATTATTACAGGAAAAAATCCCTGGTTGGATCAGCCCACCTTCATCAATATATGATGTAAAATCTTCCACAACAACGAGACAAAACCCACAGGAAGACGCTAAAAATTGAACCAATTAGCACATAAAACCGGCTCGCAGAACCGCACGCATCCCGTGCTATTTTCCTTTATGGATCCCAACGGGAAGGGGAAGGACCGTGAATCCGGCTTCCACATCAGCGGCGGCGGGCGACGGTGAGGGCGACAGTTCTTCTTCCGACGTCCATTACCAATACTCCGCCAGCCTCGGCTACGGCCAAGCCGGAAGGCAATAGGTATTGGCTAACCGTTCTACAAGAATTCTTCCTTGAGAGACTTTTGGAAAAAACAGAAAGCGGGGCACCGAATGGTGCCCCGCTCATGATTTATGACATTACATTACTGATTCTTCTACTTGATGCGCATCTTGTAGAACGAACGGTAGACGAACACCAGGGCTATCAGCAGGAAGACGATACCGAAGTAGGGGGCCATGCTGCGGAAGCCGGCGCTGATGGCAATCTCCATAGCGAGCACACCGAAGAGGGTGGTGAACTTGATGATGGGGTTGAGAGCCACAGAGGAGGTGTCCTTGAAGGGATCGCCAACGGTGTCGCCCACGACGCTGGCGGCGTGGAGGTCGGTGCCCTTAGCCTGCATGTCGACCTCGACTACCT
>JAEEGL012572713.1_pt1 | contig 14714 bp, 11 predicted proteins | sample 9134231 | NCBI WGS metagenome assembly JAEEGL01 (sample SAMN16246548, study PRJNA631951) | gut metagenome | biome: gut microbiome; feature: rumen; material: fiber-attached | host: Bos | place: Iran: Karaj | collected 2018-10 | reverse complement strand
TGCCGCTGCGGCGTTCCAGAACGCTATTCGCTACGAGTATGAGGACACGACCATCATGCTCAGGCTCGGCCAGGCCCAGCAGCGCGAGGGGCAGTATACCGCAGCCATCAACAGCTACAATGAATACCTGTCCATCGCCCCCGACAGTTGGGAGGCCAAGGTGGGCATCCGCGGCTGCCAACTTGCTCCCCAATGGAAAGAAGAAGGCTCACGCTACACCGTCAAGCAAGACAAGGTGCTGAACTCGCGCCGTGCCGACTACAGCCCGATGTTTCTGGACAATAAGATGGAATATGTCTATCTGACCTCGACCAACGAGAAGTCGACAGGTGAGCTGCGCAGCGAGATTACCGGCACCAAGAAGGGCGACATCTACTTCTCCAAGAAAGACGAGAAGGGCAACTGGTCGCGACCTGAAGTGGTGGATGGCGGCTTGAACACCGAGCACGACGAGGGCGCTCCCGCATTCTCGCCCGACGGCTCGACGATGTATCTGGCCCGCGCTGTTCGCCAGGACTGGCCCACCAGCGTGGAAATCTATACCAGCACCCGCAGCGAGGCCAAGTGGAGCGCACCTCAGAAGTTTGAAATCACTGCCGACACGCTGAGCAACTACTCCGATCCCTTTGTCAGTCCCGACGGCAACTGGCTCTACTTTGCCAGCGACATTCCCGGCGGCCAGGGCGGTACCGACATCTGGCGCATCAACCTCAAGGACAAGCACGGCACCCTGGAGAACCTGGGTCCGCAGATCAATACCAAGGGTAATGAGCGTTTCCCCAATGTGCGCACCGACAGCATCCTCTACTTCTCCAGTGACGGTCATCCCGGCATGGGAGGCCTGGACCTGTTCGTGGCGACACTGCAACCACGTGAAGAGGGTGACAAAGTCTCCATGGACCGATGGACCATCGAGAATATGGGGGTGCCGATGAACTCGTCGGCCGACGACTTCGGCATCACCTTCGGTCAGGGCGAGAGCGGCTACTTCTCGAGCAACCGCGGTGACGCCCGTGGCTATGACCACATTTACTCGTTCATCAAGCCCGACCTGCAGATCTGGATCTCGGGCTTTGTGGTAGACAAGGACGACGAGCCCGTACCCAATGCCGTGATCCGCATCGTCGGTGACGACGGCAGCAACCAGAAGACCGCCGCCAAGCCCGACGGCTCCTTCCGCTTCGACCTGCAGCGCGGCGTGAAATATGCCATGCTGGCCAGTGCCGACGGCTACCTGAATTCCCGTCAGGAATTTGAGAGCGACACCACTGAGGAGGACGCCGAGTATGGCGTGGACTTCATCCTTGCCGCGATGTTCAAGGCACAGATTATCGAGAATATCTTCTATGACTTTGACAAGGCCGTGCTGCGCGACGAGTCCAAGCTCGCCCTCGATAGCATGGTGATGCTGTTGAAGGACCACCCCAACATTGTCATCGAGATGGCATCCCATACCGACCGAGTGGGTAGTAATAAGTACAACCAGGGCTTGTCACAGCGACGCGCCCAGAGCGTCGTGGACTACCTGATTGAGCAAGGTATTCCCAAGGAACGCTTGAAACCGGCTGGCTACGGCGAGACTCGCCCCAAGACAATCACCAAGCGCCTCCACAGCCAGTACCCGCAGTTTGAGGAGGGCGTGACACTTACCGAGGAATTCATCAAGGGCCTGAGCAAGGAGGATCAGGAAGCCGCCGACCAAATCAACCGGCGCACCGAGTTCCAGGTCATCGATACCCAATACCAATACTAATATCAACAAGAAACCGCGCCACGATGTGGAGCGGTTTCTTGTTGATGTCTTGCACCGATAGGATACCTGGATTCTCGAGTGTATCGTGTTGAAGCTTATCGGCCGATGCAGTAGTAGGTGAATCCCATTTCCTCCAACTCATCACCGTCATAGACGTTGCGGCCATCGATGATGAGCGGCGTGTGCATCAGGTTCTTCACCGTTTGCCAAGCCGGAATGCGGAACTGGCGCCACTCGGTCAGCAGCAACACGGCATCGGCGCCCTTGACTGCGTCATACATGTCCAGTCCGCAGTACACACTGCTCCAGCGGCGCTTGGTGGCATTCATCGCCACGGGATCATAGACGCGCACGTGGCAACCGGCATCCATCAGCAGGTTAATCGTGTCGATGGCGGGAGCGGAGCTCATGTCGTCGGTCTCGGGCTTGAAGCTAAGTCCCCACAGGGCGACGGTCTTGCCCGCCAGTTCTCCCTTGAAGTGATTGTAGAGTTTCTTGAAAAGGATGCGCTTCTGGCGGTTGTTGACATTCTCCACCGCCTTGAGGATTTCCATGTCATGGTTGTGCTCGGCGCCGATCTTGATCAGGTCATTGATATCCTGAGGGAAGAGCGTGCCGCCGTATCCGCAGCCGGGGAAGATATACTTGGGACCGATACGGCTGTCGGAGCCCACACCGTGGCGCACCACGTTGACGTCGGCACCCACAATCTCACACAGGTTGGCGATCTCGTTCATGAAGCTCACGCGGGTGGCGAGCATCGAGGTGGCAGCATACTTGATCATCTCGGCAGTGCGGGTGTCGGTATAGATGACCGTGCGGTTGTTGTGCATCAGGATGGTGCGATACAGCCGCTCCATCGCCTGGCGGGCGCTGGCGGTCTCGGTGCCGATGACGATGCGGTCGGGTTTCATAAAGTCCTTGATGCCATTGCCCTCGGTCAGGAAGTCCGGGTTGCTGGCCACGTCAAACTTGATGTTCCCTGCCCCACGCTCCTCGAGCGCCTCACCGATGATTTTGGTCACATGCTGGGCGGTGCCCACCGGCACAGTCGACTTGATGACAAACACGCTGTAGCGCGTGATGTTCTGGCCGAAGTCCTTGGCAATATCCAGGATCGGCGTCAGGTCGGTCGAGCCGTCCTCGCTGGCTGTCGTGTCAATGGCACAGAACACAAAGTCCTGGTCAATAAAGCCCTGCTTATAGTCACTCGAGAACGTCAGACGCTTGTCGGTGACGTTGCGGTTGATCATATTGTCCAAACCAGGCTCATAGATGGGTATGGCTCCATAGACGAGGCGGTTAATCTTCTGGCTATCACGGTCCACACACGTCACGTTCACTCCCAGGTCGGCAAAGCAGGTGCCGCTCACCAGGCCGACATAGCCCGTTCCTACTATCGAAACATTCATAATGCGCTCTATAATTATTCTTCTTTGTTAGCTACACAAGTATTGAATTTGCAAAAATACAAAGAATTTATCATTATTTCTTGTGATAATGGAAAAAAATCTCTATGTTTGCACTTTCCTTATGATAATGCGCAATTATAATTAACTTGTTTAACCAAATAAATTCTTAACACGATGAAAAAGTATTTAGCTGAAATGGTAGGTACATTCGTACTGACTTTCCTGGGATGCGGTGCTGCAGTAGCACTGGGCTGCGGTGCTGACACGGCATCGATTGTGGGCACGGCATTCGCCTTCGGTCTCGCCGTGGTTGCCATGGCTTACACCATCGGCGGCATCAGTGGTTGCCACATCAACCCGGCCATCACGCTGGGATGCTTCCTCAGCGGCCGCATGAATGCCAAGGACTGCGGTATGTACATGGTATTCCAGGTAATCGGTGCTATCCTCGCTGCTGCTCTGCTGGCAGGTATCGTGGGCACGGCTCCTGAAGCTGTCATCACGACCAAGACGGGTGCCAACGCATGTGCCTTCGGCGTAACCAATGGCCTGATTGTCGAGATTGTGCTGACCATGATCTTTGTGCTCGTGGTACTCGGTGCCACAGCCAAGACCAACGGCGCTACCAACAACTTTGCCGGCCTTGCCATCGGTCTGTCGCTCATTCTCATCCATCTGGTGGGCATCCACTTCACTGGCACCTCGGTTAACCCTGCCCGCTCGATCGGTCCGGCCCTGTTCGAGGGTGGTGATGCGCTCAACCAGCTGTGGGTATTCATTGTCGGCCCGCTGGTAGGTGGTGCCCTGGCAGCCTGCATCTGGAAGATCATCGACTGTGACTGCGAGAAGAAAGCCGAGTAACCATTAGCTTCAAGAGACAAAAATAGTACTCAAAACTAACAACTTTAAACTTATCACTCAAAAATGAACTACAAGATTATTGACATTGAAGGAATTGGAGACGTTTATGCTCCCAAACTGATTGAGGCGGGAATTGAAACGGTTGAGCAGCTGCTTGACGCCTGCGAGGCTCCCGCAGGGCGCAAACTCATTGCCGAGAAGACCGGTATCCCCGAGAAACTGATCCTGAAGTGGACCAACCACGCCGACCTGTTCCGCATCAACGGCATCGGCCCGCAGTTCGCCGAGCTGCTCGAGGCAGCTGGCGTTGACACCGTCAAGGAGTTGCGCCACCGCGTGGCCGCCAACCTTGCCGCCAAGGTAGCCGAGGTCAACGAGGAGAAGCACCTGTGCGGCCGCGTGCCCGCCGAGGTCGAGATCCAGAAGATGATTGACCAGGCCAAGGAATTGCCTCCCCGCATGACGTATTAGTAGTCGATAGACACTATACGCTAGTCGATAGAGAAAAGTCGCTAGTTGTTAGTTCTTTAGTCAGATTCCGTTAACTAAAGACTAGCAACTAGCGACTCTTTGATTAGCAACTAAAAATAGCGGCTTTACATGATGGTGACCTCGCCACAGAGGTCGCTGGCCATGTATTTCTTGACCATGCTTGAAGAATAGTTCATGCCCAGCAGGAACATCAGCTTGGTTAAAGCGGCCTCGCTGGTCATGTCATAGCCACTGATGACGCCCGCCGCCTCCAGCGAGTTGCCCGTCTCATAGAGTGAGCAGTCCACACCGCCGTTGACACATTGCGTCACGTTGACAATAATCACGCCGCGCTCTACGGCCTCGCGGATACGCTCAATGAACCAGGGATGGCTCGGGCTGTTGCCCGCCCCGTAGGTCTTGAGCACAATGCCCTTGATGCCGGGCGTGTGCAGCAGGTAATCAAGCGTCTTTTCGGTCATGCCTGGGCTCAGCTCCAGGAAAATGACGTTGGGATCCATTTCGGTGTACACCCTCAATGGCCGTGGCGGCATCACCCTCAGGCTCATGGTATTATACACAATGTCAAGTCCGATTTCAGCCAGTTCAGGATAGTTGAAACTCTTGAACGCGTTGAAGTTGTCGGCACTCATCTTGGTTGCTCGGTTGCCGCGCCACAGGTACCCTCCGAACAGGATAGCGACCTCCTGCACACGCGGACGCCCCTTCTCGTCGGTGTCGGCAGCAATCTGCAAGGCAGCGATGAGGTTTTCATCTCCGTCGGTACGCACTTCACCGATGGGTAGCTGTGATCCAGTGATGATCACGGGTTTGCTCAGGTTCTCGAGCATGAAGCTCAATGCCGACGCAGTAAACGCCATCGTGTCGGTACCGTGAAGGACGACAAAGCCGTCATAGCGGTCGTAGCGTTCTTCAATAGCCATCGCGATGTGGCGCCAGTGTGTCGGGTCCATGTTAGAGCTGTCGATGGGCGGAGTGAACTGGAAATTATTAATCTCATAGTCCAGCTTCTTGACCTTAGGCACATTGTCCATCAGGTGGTCGAAGTCAAACGGCTGCAGGGCATGTGTCTCGGGATTCTCGATCATGCCGATGGTGCCACCGGTATAGATAATCAGTATTCTCGGTTTCTTGTAGGTTATCATAATGGTATAGTTGGTGACAGGTTATTCATTCATGAGTTTGGCTCCACGCAGGAATGCCTTGTGGAAGAAGAGCATGTGATAGTCGAGCGAGTTCACCCAGTAGTCCCAGCTGTGACGGCCCGGCCGAATGGTGAAGTCGTGGTCAATACCGGCCTCCAGCAGCATCTCGTGCATAGCCATATTGTGGGCATAGAAAATGTCCTTGGTGCCGTCATCAATGATGATGTTCTGAGCGGGCTCCAGGGTGGATGCCTTTACCTGGCCAATCAGGTTGCACACGGCATGCTCATCCCAGCGCTGCATGTTGCTCTCGTAGTCCCCCAGGCGGTCCTTGATGTGCCACCTGTCAGGAAACTTGGAAATATTCATGCATCCGCTCATGCTGCCGCACGACCAAAACACGTCAGGATGACGGAAGGCCAGGAACAATGCGCCGTGACCGCCCATGCTCAAGCCCGTGATGGCACGCATGTAGCGGTTGGCATGGGTGCGGTAGTGGCTGTCGATATATTCCACCAGTTCCTTGCTGACATAGGTCTCGAACTGCATCTTGGGATCCACCGGCGAGTCAAAGTACCAGCTGTCCTGCCCATCGGGGCAGACAATGATAATGCCATACATGGTGGAGAGGGTGTCAAGGTTGGCCCTCGTCGCCCAGTCGCTGTAATCGCCCGCCGCGCCATGCAACAGATAGATCACCGGGTAGCGTTCTTGCTGCAGGTCTGCGTCATAGTATCGTTCGGGCACAATGACCACATTCTTGATGACACGGTCCATAGCTCGGCTCATCACCTCGATGGTATCGCCTTGAGGAAGAGACTGTTGCCCCCTAATACCCACTTGGGGCGACGTGTGGGCACATGCTGCCACTGCCATGAACAGCAGGACGGTGAGCATGAATACTGATTTCAGAAACGGATTTTTCATTATTCCTTATTTTTTAAGCGGTCGTTTTTTCTTGAAGAAGTCGGTCATCAGCTTGGCACACTCATCACGCAGCATCCCGGCGGTAACGACCGTCTTGGGATGGAAGGGAGCAGCACACATCGTGTGGTAGCCGCGCTTGTCATCGCTCGCACCATAGACGATGCGCGAAATCTGGCTCCATGCCAGCGCGCCGGCACACATCAGGCAAGGCTCCACGGTAACATACAGGGTGCAGTCGGTCAAGTACTTGCCACCCAACGTCGAGGCTGCGGCGGTGATGGCCTGCATCTCGGCATGGGCGGTGACATCGATGAGCGCCTCGGTCAGGTTGTGGCCACGCCCGATGACGCGTCCCTTGCACACGATGACGGCACCGATGGGCACCTCGTCGCGCTCAAGCGCCTTGTGGGCCTCGTCGAGGGCCATGCGCATATACTTGATGTCGATATCCTCGGTTTTCATCAGTTCAGGAAGACTTTGCGGACCACGTCGCCCACCTTCACGATATAGACGCGATTTCCGGGCAACTGGATCCAGTTGTTCACGGCAGGGCGCTCATACCACAGGTTGCCATACACGTCATAGATGAACGTCCACAGCCCGTGGGTGTCGCCCTGGATATAGATGGTACCGTCAAGACCGACGACCTTCAGCTGCTCTTCGGGCTTCGCCTCCTCGATTTCCTCGATGGCTGCAGGCTCGGTGGTTGCCACCATCTCCAGCATTTCCTCGTCACGCATCAGCGTGGTGGGCACCACCAGGTAATCGGTGCTCTGTACCCCGATGGGCAGGAAATAGCGGTCGGCAGCAGTAATGGCCATCAGATAGCCGTCGGGACCGTAGATCTTGTAAGCGAGGCCGTTGCCCAGCGTGAGGGAGGTCCAGTGCTGGCCGGCGTTCTCCTGCTGCAGGAACGGTGTCACGGCAAGCCCCTCATCAATCCATAATGCAAACTGGTCCTCGTCGCCCCACACGCCGTCATCCAGATAGCGGCGACTCGCGGCGGCATCGGGCAGCAGCACATGAATCTCGTTACAGTCCTCAAAGGTGTCGTCTCCCATCGTCAACGGTGGATTGGCGGCATCGCAATAGAGTTCGTTCAAATCACTGCAATAGGCAAACGCACGGTCGCCGATTGTCTGCAGCGTATAGGGCAAAAAGACGGTGTGCAAGCGGTCACAGTCCTCAAAGGCGCCCGTGCCGATGTCGGTCACGCCCTCGGGCAGCACGACGTTGGTCACCGCTGTGCCGGCAAGCATATAACGGCTGACGGCCTTCAAGCCCAGTGGCAGTGTGATGTCGGTCAAGCCCATGGCGTCGGCAAATGCGGCATCACCGATCATCGTGACGCTGTTGGGAATCTGCACACTGGTCACCGATGACTGCCAAAACGCCCTCGGGGCGATGGCGGCCACCTCATAGTTCACGCCGTCGCAGTACACCCGCTCGGGCAGGATGATGCAGCCCTCATAACGATTCACACCGTCATGCCAGGCCGGTGCGACAGCCACCTGGCTCTCGCTGATGATATTGTAATAGATGCCGTTGGCCTCGATGTCCTGGCTATGTCCCGTCAGGGCGCAGCACAGCAGCAAGGCGCTCAGCAGCAATATGTTATATATCTTCTTCATTACATTATTCTCGATAATAGACGCGCTTGACGCGGGGAGACACGCTGGTGAGAATCTCGTAGGGGATGGTCCCCCGGGCCTCACTCAACTGCTCGACCGGCACATGCTCACCGAAGATCTCGACCGTGTCGCCCATCTTGCACGAGGGCACATCGGTGACGTCGATCATCACGGCGTCCATGCACACGTTGCCAACGGTGGGACACAGCACACCGTTCACCCACATGTTCACATGCCCGTTGCCGAAGTGGCGGTCAAAGCCATCAGCATAACCGATGTTGACCGTGGCGATGCGGCTGTCACGCTCGAGCAAGCCGCGGCGGCCATAGCCCACAGTGGTGCCGGCAGGCCACTCCTTGACACTGATGATGATGGAGCGCAGGGCCGAAACGGGCATCAGGGTGTCCTCGCTACCGTCAAACAGCGTGCGGATGCCGTACAGGCCGATGCCGATGCGCACCATGTCATACTGCCGCTCGGGGAAGCGCACGATGCCGCTGGTGTTGAGCGCATGGCGCATGATGTGGTGGTCAAACGACTGCTGCAACATCTCGCTGCAGCCCTCAAAGTAGTCAAACTGGGCCAGGGTGTATTCATCCTGGTCAAGCTCATCGGCAACACTCAGGTGGGTAAATACCGAGGCGGGCGTGATGACGTCCTGCCCCTTGAGCAGGCCGATGAGCTCAGGCATCTGCTCGCGGGTAAAGCCCAGCCGGTGCATGCCGCTGTCAATCTTGATGTGGACAGGGAAGCCTTTCACGCCGTAGCGCTGCCCCTCCTTGATCAGGTCGCGCGCCATCTCCAGGCTATAGAGTTCAGGCTCAAGGCGGTACTGGAACATCGCCTTGTAGTTCACGCCATTGGGGTTGAGCACGATGACAGGCATGGTGATGCTGGCCTTGCGCAGCTCCACGCCCTCATCCTGGACAGCGACAGCCAGATAATCACAGCCGCAGTCCTGCAACGTCTTGGCAATCTCATAACTGCCGGCACCGTAACCGCTGGCCTTGACCATGCCGATGGTCTTGGTACTGGGCTTGATCAGCGACTTGAAGAACTTGAAGTTGTGCGCCAGGGCATTGAGGTCCACCTCCATGACGGTAATGTGCTGCTTGGCCTCCAGCAGGTCGATGATTTGGCTGAAACCGAAGCTCGGATCGCCCTTGATAAGCACGGTCTCGTCCTCAAAGTCGCCCTTGGCGACGTCGGCGATAAAGTCCTGCGTATCAAGGTAGCAATGCACTTGAGGCAGCCCCTCGAAATAGTGGCTGTAGCGGCACATCTCCTTGCCGATGCCGATGAGGCGGTTCACGCGCTTGGTCTTGAGCAACTCGCTCACGCGGATGTAGAGTTCATCACCGCTGTAGCTCTCGGTTTCCAAGTCACTGAGCACGACGGTGCACGGGCGGTTGCCGGCACGGCGCGTCATGAAATTGAGCGCCGGAGTGAGGGAGTTATAGTCACTGGTGTAGCTGTCGACGATGACGGTGCAGTTGTTCACGCCCTCGATCACGTTGAGGCGCGTACCCACAGGTGTGAGGGCCGCCATGCGCCGGGCGATGACCTCGCGGTCCAGTCCCAGATGCAACAGCACGGCCAGGCAGGTGATGGCGTTGTTCAGGTCACGGTCGGCGGTAAAGGGAATCGTCACCGTGCCAGGTTCACCGTCATAGGTATAGTGCAGCGTGGCGGCAGTCTCGGTGCGGTCGGCACCGTCGATCTGCAGCGGCGCTTCACAATGGTTACGCGACCAAGACATCTCCACGGCCACGTCGCTCTCGACAAGCGGCGCGATGGTGTGCGTCACCAGGGGATCATCGGCGCAATAGACGACGCACTCGCAGTTGAACAGGATCTTGGCCTTCTCCTGGGCCTTCTGCTCCATCGAGGCAAAGCCGTCGTTGTGCTCGCTGCCCAAGTTAGTGATAATGCCCACGGTGGGACGTATCATTGCCTGCAGGTTGTCCATCTCGCCAGTGGTGGAGATGCCCGCCTCAATGATAGCCAGGTCGGTGTTGTTGTCGATGTCCCACAACGAGAGGGGCACACCGATCTGGGAGTTATAGCTGCGCGGCGAGCGCACGATGCGGTAGTCGTCCTTCAACAACTGATAGAGCCATTCCTTGACGGCGGTCTTGCCGCGACTGCCGGTAATGCCGATGACGGGCAGCTCGCGGAAACGGCGGCGGTGATAGGTGGCCAGCGCCTGCAGGGCCTCGAGCGGAGAGTCCACCAGCAGGTAATTGGCGCCCGAGCACTCGGGCAGCGGGAAATAGTCGCTGGCAACAACAAAGTTGCGCACACCCTTATCGAACAGGTCAGGGATGTAGTTATGGCCGTCGCCGGCATCGGTGCGCAGGGCAAAGAAGATGGTCTGCTCCGGCATCGTCAGCGAACGGGAATCAGTGAGCAACTGGCTGACGATAGCATCCTCGTCAATGATGCGTTCATCCCTCAGTTCCAGCACATTTGATATTTCGGTAATTGAATAGTTCATTTCAGTCTTTTAGTTTCTGGTCTTTAGTTTCTAGTCCCTAATTTCTGTTGCGTTATGGCCTATAGCATAAAGCCTTGAAGGTCGGGATGGTCGGCCAGATAGGGATATTCCTTGATGAGATTGCGCACCACGCTGGCGGTATCGGCATTGAAGCGCTCCACCGTCTCGCGGCTCGCACTCATCGGGCGATGCTGCAACCGCTTGTGGATGCGCTCGCAGCGGGCCACGGCAAGGGCGCTGCGGTCGTCGAGGTAGGTTGCCTGGAATGCCTGCCAGATGTATTCCACCGCCACGTCGCTGGGATGCACCATATCGCTGCTGTAGAAGCGGTAGTCTCGCAGGTCATCGAGCATGATCTCGTAGGACGAGAAATAGTCGCAATACTCCCGGTGGCGGGCCATTGCCTCGTGGATGGCGACACGCAACATCGACTTGCTCAGCGAGTTGGTGTCCAGGCCGTCGGCAATGTGACGAATGGGACTCACCGTGAGGATGACACGCAACCCGGGGTTGAACTCATGCACGGCGGTGAGCATGCTGTCAAGTTCCTTCACCATGTCGTCTACCGGTGCCATCTTGCGCAAGAACTCGTGCTGAGGCACCTTGTGGCAGTTGGCAACGACCTCGCCCGTCGCCTTCAGGCGATAGACGATGGCGGTGCCCAGGGTGACGGTAAGCAGCTGCGCCTCCTTCAATGCCTGATGTCCCAACTCAATGCGCTGATTCATGCGGTCGATAGTCGCCTGCTTGTCGGGCAACGAGTGGCGCGAGTGGAAGTCATAGCTGTTCCATACCCCACCCTGCATAAACAGGTCTCGGCCTGCAACCGGCTCATTATCAATGAGACGCTGCACACCCCGGGCGATGCTCATGGGGTTATAAAGTGTCCCCATGGGATTCACCGTAGCACGGATGAGGGCACCCTGCATCTTGGCGCCGATGTTGTCGCTGAAGCACGACCCCAGCAGCAGCACTTTGTCACTGTGGTGCAGCCAACTGCGGTTCTCGCCCGTCTTCACTGTCGTCCTGAATTCCATCTGCAAACTCTCGAATGGTTGTTTTAACCTACAAAGGTAGTGAATGCCGAGTGAAGTGCCAAATTATTTCTCGCATTTCTTTTTTATAGATGTGAAGATGGGGTGGCTGGGTGCTGCGAGCTAGTAGCTCGCAATACGAGGACGGCACGGCCGCAGAGGCAAAGCGGACGGGACTATCACGGGCGCGCGAACAGGGCGGGCGCGCGGGTGGTGGTTAGTTGACGAAGTTGACTGAGACGCCGACCTGGAAGCGGGCGGGATTCAGGGGATAGTGGGGGGTGGCGAAGTAGGCGTCACCGCTGTGGATCTTCTGGTTGAAGTGGGTCCAGGCGATGAAGAAACGGGCCTGCTTCATCTTGAAGTTGGCATAGAGGTTCATGATGGCGAAGTTGCCGCATTCCATTTCGCGCTGGCTGTGGAAAGTCATCGTCGCGGGGTTATAGGCGGGTGCATAGTACTTGGTGTAATAGTTACCGTCAACACCCATCTGCACATGCAGCACGCGGGCGATGGTGAAGGTGGCATACAGGTTGCTGTAGATGGCAAACTTGGGCAGCGGCAACACGTCCTCGTTGCTGCTGGTCTGCAAGGTCACACTATTTACCCAGTTGAAGGCTTTGAAATGCAGCCCCTGGCGCAGGCGGGCACTCAGCACATGGATGGCACCTTTGTGCTGTGCAGGCAGGCCGTCGGCATCCCAGTAGATATAATCGTTCAGCGTCTCGTAGCCCACGTTGACGTTAGTCCACGAGAAGGGAATATCCAGTTCGCCGCCCACGCGCACGCGCTTGGTCTTGCTGAAGTTGTTCTCCCACACGAAGTGGTTAGAGACGAAGTTCTTCAGCAGATAGGGCACCGCCAGGTTCTTGAAATAGCCATAGCCCGTGATGCTCACCGAGTCGCCCAGCATCTTGAAACGCGTGGTCACGTCGCCCGTGATGTCTATCTCGCCGGCAGCCTCGCCCAGCACGCCGAACTGTGCCGTAGCATTGTAACGCAGCAGCGAGCCACGTTGTTTGGTCAGCTGACCGCCCAGCCACAGCAGGTTCTGCGTCACACGGTGAGGCACGACGGCGGGTACAATTTCCAGCCCCTCGGGCAAGGTCGTTCCAGTCACGGTGTCGGTCACCTGGGTATAGCGTCTCACCTCGTGAGTGCCATAGACGGAAAAGCCGAACTTGGCATACTTGTTGAAGCCCTCGAGCAGCGACACGCCGACAGTGTTGCGCAGGCGCCAATAGCTGGTCGTCTCGTCGGTACCTCCCAGCTCCAGATAGGTGTGGTCAAAGAAGCTCTTGTCCTCACTGGCGGCACTGTTCAGGAACTGATGCTTGCCATGCTTGAAATCCAGTGTCCAGATAAAACTTGTCACGGGCACATAGGTGCGGTCGATAATAGTATCGGTGATGCTGTCACGACGGTAACGGTAGAAACCCACCTTGTAGCGCTGGTTAAGCCACAGTTGACTACCTTCCAGGTGGTTGTGCGTCGCCCTGAGCAATGTGGGGATGCTCTTGTTGTCGACGCGTGTCACGCCGCCCTGCACCATGGCAGGATCGGTGATGTAGCGGTCGTCGGTGATGCCGCCGCTCTCCTTGGTGGTGTAGTTGTAGTGGTTAAAAAAGGTCTGCAGCTCGTAGCGGTCACCCATGTGGGAACCGAACAGGCGCCAGGTGAAATCCTTGTCGGCCTGCATGTCATAGGAGCCCTTGCTGTAGATGTAGTCAAGACCGCCTCCCACCTGCGTCTTGCGGTCGATATTGCCCGAGAATTCCAGCTTGGTACGGTCCAGGTTGCTGTACTTGTCACCGCCGGTCGAGTGGCTGAGCAGCGTCATGGGGATGCGTGTGTTGTAGAAGCGCATCGTGCCCGTGTCGTGCAGCCACGCCCCGATGGCGTCCTCAAAGAAGAATTCTCCCATCAAGGGCCGTTCAAAGAAGATCTGGTTCTGACCGGGCGCTCCATAGTTGCCCGTGGTTACCCAAGCATCGCTCACCATCGAGGGCACCATCGTGCGGTGATAGTCCAGATGGATGGTGTCGATGGTCGAGGAATAGTGCAAGCCCAACGGCTCGCTCACGCTCCATGCCACCGATGGCTCGACGCGCTGCTTCTTGGCCTTGGGAGCCTTGGAAGAACTCTCCTGCGTGAACTGAGCCACCGCGACATCAGTCGCAGCAGCCATCATCACAAGAGCTAATATGACCAGTAACCTCTTCATGATTATCGAGTCGCAAAGGTAGTGCATTTTTTTCAATCAAGCAAGGCTTGCCTGGTGGGTAAGGCAAGCCTTGATGGTTCATCGTGTGGCAGCGGCTATCAGATGGTGCGCTCCACGGGCAGGACAAAGGCACGCAGACCCAGTTTGGGCGTCGCCAGGTCCATCTGGTGCAATTCGTCAAGCACGACGTCCACGCGGCGGTCGTCAACCACGGTCAGGATGGCCGAGGCAATCGAGGGCCAGGCATGGGTGGCATAGTGGGGCTCACCCGTCTTGCTGCCGCGTCCCTGCACCTCGCGCCAGCCGGTAAAGCCACGGCAGTTGAGCAGGTTCAGCTTCTCGACAATGCGGTCATAATAGGCCTCATCAAAGGCAATGAATATCGCTTTCATTTCTTTATCAGTTTTCAGTTGTCAGCTTTCAGTTGTCAGTTTTCAGTTGAGAGCGAATGCCGCTGAAAACTGACAACTGAGAACTATTATTTTTTAATCTTCTCGTGTATTTTCTTGCGGGTGCGGCGGATGCCGGTCAGAGCGAAGATGGTGTACATCGTGGGCACGAACAGCAAGGTCATCAAGGTGGACATGGTCAGACCCCCGATTACGGCAATACCCATCGGGCGCCACATCTCACTACCCACACCAGTACCGACAGCCATGGGCACCATACCCAGGATGGTCGTCATCGAGGTCATCAGCACAGGACGCAGACGCGAGTGGCCACCGTTGATCACGGCAC
>JAEEGL010693526.1_pt1 | contig 14714 bp, 14 predicted proteins | sample 9134231 | NCBI WGS metagenome assembly JAEEGL01 (sample SAMN16246548, study PRJNA631951) | gut metagenome | biome: gut microbiome; feature: rumen; material: fiber-attached | host: Bos | place: Iran: Karaj | collected 2018-10 | reverse complement strand
ATTATTATAATTAAAAGAATAAATTATTATGGATTTAATGGTGCAATTAATAAGAAAGAATTCTTATATTTTATTCCATTAATCATTATTTCATTATTTAACTTAAGAAATGGAATTCATATTAATAATTCAAGTAAAGAAATAATATTTTATATATTAACTATGGTTAATATAGGATTTATAGAAGAAATTCTTTTTCGAGGCTTTTTATTTAAAATAATTGAAAAAGATAACTTAAAAACTGCTATAATAGTTAGTTCAGTTACATTTGGTATTGGTCATATTGTGAATTTATTAAATGGAGCAGAATTAATACCAACTATATTACAAGTATGTTATGCAATATCAATTGGGTATATGTTAGTATTAGTGTTTTACAAAAGCAAATCACTAATACCATGTATTATATTTCATAGTGTATTTAATCTATTAAGCATTTTTAATAATGGTAGTAGCGAAATATGGAGTAGTATATTATTAATTATATTGTGCTTAGGATATGCATTATTTATAAATAAGAAAATACCTAATTAATAATATATATAAGGGAGTGAAGAGTGATGGAAAAACTAAAGATCATATTTCAGGAATCCAAAATTGGGAAATTTTTGTTACCACTTGGAATAATTCTTTTATATTTAAGTTTATCTTCTTTTATAAAAGCAATTATTATAAAAGATTATATTAAGATAGATGCAGTAGTATCTAAAGTTGAAGTTGCTAAAGATATATATACTGATGAAACTAAAGCTAGTTATGATGATTCTTATAGAGTTTATGTTAAGTATAAGATAGATGATAATGAATATGAAGAAGAATTAGGAATATTTAATGGATATAAAAAAAATGATAAATTAACAATTTCTTATAATAAAGATAATCCAAAAGATATAGCATTACCTATAAGTATGGCATGGCCAATTATATTTGCAGTATTTGGATTTCCTACATTTATTGGTGGTTTAGTATGTATTATAATTGTTTTAAAAAGACATAAAAAATTATTAGAAGAAGAAAGTAGTAAAGATAAATAGATGAAAAGTAGGTTTATTGTATTAATAATATTTATAGTATTCTTAATTTTAGTATTTCCAATAAAAATTCATTATTTAGATGGTGGTAGCATCGCATATAAAGCAATAACTTATAGTATTACTAAAGTACATAGAATAAATGATAAATCATCTACTGGATATGATACTGGTACTATTATTAAATTATTTGGCTTTAAAATATATGATAATGTTACTACATATGTATCTGTATCAAATGATTATGTAGAGTATCCAAAGATAGAAGCTATATTTAATAATAAAAATAATAATGAATTTAGAGAATATTTAGAATATGATAATAGAGTAGTATATCTAGCTAATAATATAGATGAAGTATATTATTTTGAAGGTGCTAATAAATATAAATTATCTGATTATATTAATAAAGTTGGAGATCTTGATAAGGGAATACAAAGTCTAATAAATATAATGAGTTATTTTGCAACTTACAAAGATGGAGGTACTACTATTTATATATCAAGAGAATATAAGATTGCTATAAAAAAGATGAATACAGTAATGGGAGATAGAGATATTTATATTTATGAATATAAATAAAAATATCTTTCTTTTTTTTGTTAGAATGATATAATTATAATTAGGAGAGTGATTGTATGTGGATTTATATTTTAATAGGAGTTTTAGTATTAATACTTTTATATGTATTTATAACATTTAATGGTTTAATTAAACTAAAAAATAATGTTAAAGAAGCCTTTTCGACAATGGATGTATATTTAAAGAAAAGATGGGATTTAATTCCAAATATTGTAGAAACTGTAAAAGGTTATGCTAAACATGAAAAAACTACATTAGAAGACGTAGTTAAGCTAAGAAATGGCAATTATGATGATATGAACGTAGATGATAAAATTAAAAAGAACGAAGAAATATCTAAAGGAATATCAAAAATAATGGCATTAGCGGAAAACTATCCTGATTTAAAAGCTAATGAACATTTCTTACATTTACAAGAAGATTTAAGTAGCATCGAAGATGAAATAGCTCAATCAAGAAAGTATTATAACGCTACTGTTAGAGTATTAAATAACAAAATAGAAATGGTACCAAGTAATATTGTTGCAAAATTATTTGGGTATAAACCTATGAATATGTTTGAAGCTGAAACTGAAGAAAGAAATAATGTAAAGGTGGATTTATAATGGCAAAAAGAAGCTCTAGTGGACTATCTATTGGAAAACTAATAGCTTTTTTTTGGATAGGTCATATTTTATTAATACTTTTAACTTCATTTATTGGAAGTATAGGTTCATTATTTTTTGATGAAGAAGAAGCCACTAAGATAGCAGATGGTTTTACTATTGATAAATATAATGTGGTATTAGATGTAAAAGAGGATAATAAAATAGATGTTACCGAAAATATAACCATTAATTTTACAAATGGGTTTAAACATGGTATATATAAATTTACGCCAAGATGGTATAAATATACATCTAAAGATGGTAAAACCATAAAGAGAAAGAGTAATATAATTGATTATAGATCTATTGGTGATCCATATTCATTAGATGAAGTAAAGAAAAAAGCAAGAATTAAAATTGGTAGTGCGTATGATTATGTTGGTGAGGGGCCTAAAGATTATACTATAAAGTATACTTATGATATGGGAACAGATCCATTTAATGGTTTTGATGAATTAATATTTCATGCTTTTGGTGATTATTGGGGTACTCCAATAAATAATGCTTCAATAGAAGTTAATATGCCTAAATCAATAGAGGGTTATAATGTTAATTTCTTTACAGATAAATATAGAGAAAATAACGTTAATGATTTAGTTGATTATGAAATAAAAGATAATTCTTTAATAGCAAAGTTTAATGAAGAAAAGAATTATGAATTACAATTAAAAGATTATTGTAGTAAAGATTATAATAATAAAAATGGTGAATGTGATAAAGAATATTTTGAATATCAATATAATCCTTTGTCTAAATCATTAACTGTAGATATTGAACTACCTGAGGGGTATTTTACTAAAGGCAGTTGGAACTATGGTTATGGTTCATTTATTACTATAATGATTGTAATTGCATTACTAATATGGACAATAGTTAAATGGTATAAATATGGTAAGGATTTTTCTAAAAGAGAACAAACTGTTGAATTTTATGCTCCTGATAATTTAAGTGCTGCAGAAATTGGTTATGTATATAATAAAAGACAACCAACTAAGAAATTAACTATATCATTAATTATTCAACTAGCTAGTAAAGGTTATATAAAAATAGATGAATTAGATGATAAAGATAAATCAATTGAAATTACTAATTTAGTACCTACACCAAAGAAACCCGCTGATTTTGAATCAACTTTACCAAAACGTACTATCGTAATAAATAAATTAAAAGATGCTGATGACAATTTACAACCAAGTGAAAAAACTATGATGGATTATCTATTTAAAAAAGGTGATAATAAATCATTAGATACTAATATTGATAAATTTTTGGAAGTAAGAGATAACTTAGTAACTGGTGGATATATTGAAATAGTAAGTGATAATGAAAAAACTAGACTTCAAGGTAAGGAAAATGAAAAGAAATTATATGAAGAAAAATTGAATGAATATAATAAAAATTTAGAAGAGCACATTAATAAAGTATCTAAATTACCTGAATTAACTAGTTTTGAAAAATTAGTTTATGATAGATTATTTGATACTCAAGATATAGTATTATTAAGTGCTCATAAGACATTATATAAAGCATTTGATGATGTAAACGATGAATTGAAATCTACATTTAAAGATAAAGTTCATGATATTGTTGCTACAAAGCAAATAGCTGGAGCAATAATTAGAAATATATTAATATTTATATTAGCAGTTATTGCTTATAGATATATTGAAGATTTAGATCCTAAATTAAATATATTATATTATCTTGCATTTGCATGTATATTTATAAATATATTCTTTACTATAATTATGAAAAGAAAAACAGAATATGGTGAAGTAATAACTGCAAGAGTAAAAGGATTTAGACATTTCTTAGATACTGCAGAAAAGGAAAAATTAGAATCATTAGTATCTGATGATCCACATTATTTTTATAATATATTACCATATACTTATGTATTAGGTATATCTAAAAAATGGATTAAGAAATTTGAAGATATACCAATGCCGGAAGTAGATATGGGTTCATTTGATTATAGTAGTGATTCAGCGTATTCACATATAGGTAGTGATTTATATAGACCTGCTCCAGTATATACATCAAGTGGTGGATCATCAAGTGGTTGTTCATCTTGTGGCGGTGGATGCTCTTCATGTGGTGGAGGCTGTTCATCTTGTGGAGGCGGAGGAAGTTGGTAAATAGATTTATTTTGCAGTGGCATTTATCAGAAAATTGTAATTTAAAATGCTTGCATTGTTATCAAGAATGTCATAAACCAATACAACTTCCTTATAAGAAACTAGAAATTATATATAATCAATATAAAGAACTATTAAAAAAATTAAAAATGAAAGGTCATATAAATATTACTGGTGGTGAACCACTATGTAATCCCCATCTTTTTAAAATATTAGATTTAATAAAAAAAGATAGTGATTTAATTTCATTTTCTATTCTTACTAATGGCACTTTAATAACTGATGATATAGCAAAAAAAATAAGTAGTTATAATCCATATTATGTTCAAGTGAGTCTAGAAGGGGGAAAAAAGACAAATGATTATATTAGAGGAAAAGGTACTTATAAAAAAATAGCAGAAGGTATTAAAAATTTAAGAAAATATGATATATTTACATCAATTTCATTCACAGCTACTAAATTAAATTATAAAGAATTTAAAAAAGTGGTAAAATACGCTAGAAAATATGATGTAAATAATGTGTGGTCAGATAGATATATTCCCCTAGGAGGATCACTTGATAAAGACTTAGCTCTTAATTATGATGAAACTAGAGAATATTTATCTATAATGGATAGAGAAAGAGCAAAATTAAAAAAGAAAAAGAAGAATAATACAACTATATCTATGTATAGAGCATTACAATTTCAAATGACAAATGATTTTGCTTATGGCTGTACTGCTGGAGATACTCTTTTAACAGTTATGGAAAATGGGGATTTAGTGCCATGTAGAAGAATGCCAATAGTAGTAGGCAATTTGTTTAAAGATACTATGTATAATATATATAAAAATGATAGCTTATTAAATGAGTTACGAAAAAACAAGATTCCTGATGATTGTAATATGTGTGAACACTCTGAAATGTGTCATGGTGGCTTAAAGTGCTTAACATACGCAATATATAAGGATTTAAATCATAAAGATATTGGGTGTAATTTATAAAGAAACTATTAAATAGTTTCTTTATTTATTATTTATGATATAATCATAATATGTGATAATAATTATGGAAGATGAAAGAAGAAAAGAAATTAGAGAAACGTATTATCAACCAGGTGGTTTTATTATACTTGCTATTCTTACTACAATTGGTATAGTATTACTGTATTTTTCTGGTGTTTTTAGTATACATGATTATGACTCTTTAATTCATGCTCTTGAACGTGGTTTAGTACCAATAATATTTTCATTATTTTTTATTTTTATATTCCTCTATTGTATTAAATCATATATTGTAAATATTATTGTTAAACCAAAAAAGGAATTAATGCATACTTTTATAGATGATGAAGGAGATTTAGTATTTGCAAACTCTAAAGGAAAAGTTTTTTATTATCCTTATACTAAAGATTTAAAAGAACAAACTAACTATTATGTAGCTAAAACAAAAGATTATATCTATTATGTTATTGAAGAAACTAATGATGATTTTAAAGTTAAACCTAAAGGCATAAAAGAGAGTTTTTGGTTAAATATGTATACTCCTCACGGTGACTTTCATGATATTATGCTACTTCCAATATTATATGTAATTGCATTACCAGGTTATGTAGCAATATTACTTTCACCAGGTTTTTATAAATTATATGGATGTTTATATACAATATATCCTACATATTTAATTATTTATGATATAATTGAAAAGTATAAGAATAAGAATAAATAGGTGTTAATATGAATAGATTTATGGAATCTGCTATTAAGTTAGCTGAAGAAAATTTAGAAATACCAGCTGGAGGACCTTTTGGAGCAGTAGTAGTAAAAAATAACAAAATAGTTGGAAAAGGGAAAAATGAAGTATTAAAGGGTAAAGATCCTACAGCACATGCAGAAGTTATGGCTATTAGAGATGCATGTAAAAAGATTAAAAGTCATGATTTATCTGGATGTATATTATATACAAATTGCTATCCTTGTCCAATGTGTATGTCTGCAATTATTTGGGCAAATATAAAAACTGTATATTATGGAAATACTTCAAAAGACGCTAAATTAATTGGATTTAGAGATGATTTTATTTATAATCATATAAAAAATATAGATAATATAATTGATATAAATTCAATTGATCATGATAAAACTATAGAAACGTTTAAAAAATATAATAATTTAAAATATAAGAAAAACTATTAAAATTCAGCTAATTAGTTGAATTTTTTTTGATTTGTGATAAAATATATACCCATGTCAAGGGGGATAAAAAATGAATAATAATTTAATAGAAGAATTCTATTTCTTTTGTGATGATAATGAATATTATAATGATAAAACAAGAGAAGATGTAATTTGTGATATGAGAAAAAAATGGATGTTATTAGATAATTCATGGTTTGTCTCATATTTTACTCCTATTCTTGATAAAAAGAATTGGTTTTCTCTTATGTATTCATTTTTAAATAAGTATTCTTTAGAAATAGATCAAGATATAATAGTTAATTTAGTTGATAAAATGCCAAAATTAGAGACTAATATAAAAAGATTAATAAGAAATTATGAGTCTAAAGAATCTATTAAAGATAATAAGATATTAAATGAATTTTATATATATAACGATATGATTAACGATTCATTCAAAGAAAACGGTGAATTAGCGTTTTATTTAAACGAAATATCTAAATACTCATTATTAAGTAGAGAAGAAGAGGTAAGTCTTTTTAAAGAACTTGAAAAAGGAAATACTGATGCTAAAGATAAAATAGTTAAATCTAATCTAAAATTAGTAATTCAATACGCAAAGAAATATGCTAATAATAATTTATCTGTTTTAGATTTAATACAAGAGGGAAATATAGGTTTAATTAAAGCAGTAGAAAAGTTTGACTATACAAAAGGATTTAGGTTTTCTACGTATGCTTCTTGGTGGATAATTCAAAGTATAAAAAGAGCAGTTCAAAATAAATCTCGTGCTATACGTCTTCCAGTGTATTTTGTAGAGAAATTAGATAGTATTTATACAGAATTTGATAATAATATAGCAAAATATAATGATGCTGATATTTATAAAAAAGTTGCAGAAAAATTGAATATATCTGAAGATAGAGTTGTAGAAGCTCTTAAATGGAGAGATGGAATATATTCTCTTGATAAACCACTACTAAACGTTGAAAATGATGAGAATACAACTCTTGGAGATATCATTAAAGATGATAGTGGTAATAAATATGATAAATTAGTAGATAAAATATATATTGAAAAAGTGCTTAAAAAGATGCCTATTAGAGATGAATTAGTAATTAGAATGCGTTATGGATTAGATAATAACATTAGTAATGGAATACCTCTTAAAATATGCGATATAGCAAAATTTATTGGAGTAACTCATCAAGGAGCTACACAAATAATAAATAGAGCATTAGATAGGTTGCGCAAAGAAGCTAAGCCTGTAGTTGTAGAAAAACACTTTTGGGATTATTTTGATAAAAAAAGAAGTGAAAGAGAAAAAACTTTATGTGTTATAAGCGATTTTTCTGAAAGAGAAAAAGAATGCATAAAAAAAGTGTATGGAGATTATCTTGGATCTATTAATAAAGATAATAAATACGATGAATATGAAGCGAATATTATATTAAAGAAAATTAATAATACACTAGTTAACAACGAAAAAGAATATCATTATCCATTTGATAATACATTTATTAATAGAAAAAAAGGATTTAGAGATTTTTATTTCTTAAGGGATTTTACAAATAGAGATGCATGCGATACTATTTATGCATTAAATTATATTGGATATAATAATATTGATTTATTTAAAATAGCATTTGGTGAAAGTTTCGAAAAACAAATTAATTATAATATTCTAACTAATAATGAAATATTTGAATTAAATGATATTATTAAAAGATTAAAACGAGTTAAAAGATGTTATGATAGTCATTTTAAAGAGGATATACATGGTAAAACATTATATGAAATAATTGGAGTTACTAAAGAAGAATTGCAAAGATGTTTTCTTTTAATTAGTTATCCTAGATATTTATATGAAATAGCTATAAAAGCATTTTCAAATAGTTTAGATAGCATATATTTAAATAATTTAGATGATATAGAATTAATCGGATTACAAGTATTTATAGATAATTATAAGCATTTATTTGAAAAGAGAAATAAAAATGAAGATATGAAATTAGTATTAAAGAAAGGAGAATAACATGTCAAAATTAGATTTTAGTAAAAAAGCTAGTGAAGAAATAATAAGTAAAATTAATGATTTGCTATATTTAAAACCAGATGAATTCTTTAATTTTGATGAAACATTTTATTTAGCGCTTTCCTTATCTTATCTTGGATTATCTAAAGAAAAAATAATATCTAAAGATATGAATAATAAAGATAGATTAAAAAGATTAGATAGAAAAGTAAAAGAAGATGATATTAATAAATTATTTGATGGTTCAATATTTAAAAGTGTACCTAAAATTATATATACAAAGGAATATGATTATACATGGATTTTAGATAATATAAGAGATTCAATAATGCATGGTACTTTTGATATGAATTTAGATACTAAAGAATTATATATAAAAAATACTTGGTATGACAGAGAATTAGAAGTAATTATTCCTTTTGAGTGGTTTAATGAATATGCAAGATACGATATATGTAAGAAAAAAGTATCAGATAGATATACTATTAAGGGTTTTTTTCCAAATAATACTAAATTTAATAGAAAGTATTTTAATACTAAAAATGAGATATTGAATAGTATTATTTATCAAGTAGACATTACAGGTAATAAGTTTAATAATGCTATAATAGAAAAAAGAATAAAAGAATTGTTTACTAATTGTAGCAAAAAAGATATATCTAAAGAAATGGTTAAGGAGTACAAAGATAAGTATAAACATTCATATAAATATAGCGATATTTACTTAGCTAGTTTTGGCGTTTCTGCTGAAATAGTTGAAAGAATAATAAAAGAGGAATTTCCTGATGTGGAATTAAATATAAGGATTGACGATAGAAAGTATAAGACTGCAGAACGAATAGAAAAAAGTAAGTCAAAATCATATAGAGATTACTCAATATTATTAGATGAATTAAATAGTTCAATTAATAAAAAGTCTAATAATTTATTAAAATACTTAACTACATTAATATGTTCAAAAGGAATATATAATAATATAGGTAATAAACCTATATCACCAATTGGGTTAATGGAGGCATTTAATAATATATTTGAAAATTATGAATATCTAAATAAAGATTATGCTGATACCGTAAATAAGTTTAATACTATAAAAACCGGATTACTAACTATATTATTAAATGTGTATGGTATTACTACTCTAGTAATTAATTTTGATGATTTTTATAAAGGAAAATATGATAGAACACCTCTTACGTATGGTATGACTGTTAAATCAAAACAACCTGTAATTAATTATGAAAACAGAAAAAAAGAATTAATTAATAGATTACTTACAAAAGAAATTAAAAAATTTGAAAAACTTCAAGAATACAAAGTTAATCCATCAAACAATAAAATTAAAGTAATAAATAAAATACAAAGTAGTATCGATGATACTAATGATATCTTAGATAATTTAGGGAAAGATATGTATTTAGAAAAAGTATATGATCCAAATAAAATAGATGTACGTACTAGAGATTATCTTTTAAATCAAATAAGTAATACATATAAATTATTTGATAATGAAGATGATATTAATATTAAAGAAATATTAAAGAATACTATTAATTCTTTAACAGAAAGATTATCTACTATTGAAATTGAAGGAACAATGGCGTATATTTATGATATGAATGATACATTAACAATAATGCGTAATTCATTTTCTCATTTGGGTAGAATATATATATCTTCTAATAGAGATTTAGATTCACTTGTTATATTAAATGATTATAATTGTGATAATATAGAAAGTGGTATAGTTACTACTAATATAGAAAGTATATGTACATTACTGCAAATGCCATTGAAAGATGATTTTAAACTAGAAAGAATAAAGGGATAATATGGATGATATATTAAAGAATTTATCAAATAAATCAGTTGACTTATTAGTAAAATTAGTTATTGGATTATTAATATTAATTATTGGTTTTAAAATAATTAGTGTAATAGAAAACAAATTAAAAAAGCCACATAAATTTAGTAAATTAGATCAAAGCGTTAAAACATTTTTAATTAGCTTTGCTACAATTACTATGAAAATACTATTAATTATTATTTTCTTATCTACAATAGGTGTACCAATGGCATCATTAGTAACTATTGTAGGATCTTGTGCAGTTGCTATTGGTTTAGCTCTTCAAGGAGGATTATCTAATATAGCAGGTGGATTAATGATATTAGTATTTAAACCATTTAAAGTAGGTAATTTTATTTCAGTAAATGGCTTTGATGGCACGGTTAAATCAATAACTATGTTTTATACTACAATCACAACTCCTGATAATAAAGTGGTTCAACTTCCAAATGGCAGTTTATCTAATTCTAATATAACTAATTATTCTGCTAATAGTGAAAGAAGAGTAGATTTAGATATATCTGTTTCATATAAAGAAGACATTGATAAAGTAAAAAAAGTAATTACAAAAATATTGGATAAACATAAATTAGTGTTACAAGATAAAGATAAATTTGTTAGATTAAAAAAGCATGATGAAAGCGCAATTGTATTTGTAGTGAGATGTTGGGTTAATACATCTGACTATTGGGATGTATATTTTGATTTAATGGAACTAATTAAGAAAGAATTTGATAAGAATAATATCGAAATACCATATAATCAATTAGATGTACATATGATAAAATAGCATGACAACATGCTATTTTTATGTTATAATACTTATTGCTTAGAGGGGGTTTCAATGAGAACGTTCGTAATAAGTGATATTCATGGTTTAGGTAGCATATATTATCCAGTAATGGGATATTTAGAAAACTTAAGTAAATATGATAATATTACTTTATATATAAATGGTGATTTAATTGATAGGGGAGAAGACTCTGCTAAGATTTTAATTGATGTAATTAATAGATGTAAGAGTAATAACAAAATTAAAATTGAATATATTGGTGGTAACCACGAACTATTAATGTATCAAGAATATAAATATAATACTACTCATGGGCATTTTAGACCTATAAATCCATGGTATGAAAATGCTGGGTGGGTGACTGATGATGGATTAGTTAGCATTTATTTTGACGATTTAGATAAGATACTAGATATTGTTGATTTCATTGGAGAATTACCAGTATATAAAAAGTTAGATAATAAAATTTTAGATAAAAATGTAGTAATAGCACATGCGGCGTGTCCAGCTAAAGTACTAGATAATTCTAAAACTAAAATTAAAACAGATGATGAATTTGTTAGATATGTAACATGGGCTAGAGGAAATAAACTTTCCAGTAATTTAAGTGCTGGAATAGGTAATCCTGATTATTTTTCTATATTAGGTCATACTTATAACAATTCATATAAAGGATATTATTATAATGCATTAGATAATTCAATTAATATTGATGGTGGATGTTATAAATATGCTTGTGGACTTACATATGCAGATCATTCCCCTTTAGTAGAAGTATGTGATGGATATTTAAGAATACTTACATTCAATAATAGCAATGAAATAATATATGGTAATTATTTTGATGAAATTAAAAGTATTCCATTTACAGAAGAAGAGTTAATAAATGAGAATAAATTATTAAATAAAGATATAAAAGTCAGAAAACTAACAATGGATGATAGTATAAAAATATATGAAAGAACTAAAAAAAATTCTAGATAATCTAGAATTTTTTATTTAATTATTATTTCCTCTATTATTTGTATACCATCCTGCTCCAATTATTATTACAAGTAATATAAATAATACTATCCATATCGCAGCACCTATACCATATCCACTAGTATATCCGGCATAACCAGTATTATAACAAGGATTTGATTGATAAGCTCCACCATAATAGCCATTATTTCCATAATAATACATTTTAATACCTCCTTTATGTATCTATTATATTTTATTAATCATTGTCACATTTTGACATCAAAAAATTGTATATATTATATATTTATCTATTATTTATATGTTATTATTATATTAGGATGAAATATGAGAAAAGAGTTTTCAAAAATTGATAAACCATTATTTATTATAATGATACTATTATGTGGTATCGGTCTTATTATGGTTTTTTCTTCATCATTTGTATCAGCTGGATTAAGATATCATAAAGATTCTTTATATTTTTTTATAAGACAATTAATATTTTTGGTTGCATCTTTTATTGGTGGTTTTATTGTACTTAAAATACCTACAAAAATATATAAAGCATTTTCATGGCTTCTAATAATTGGTATATCTACTTTATTAATATTATTACTAATATATGGTAGTATAACTAACCATGCGCAAAGCTGGTTTTATATACCTCATACTGGATTTGCACTACAACCAAGTGAATTTGCAAAATCATTTTTAATAATATTTATGGCAACTTATTATGATAGATTATATAAAAAGAAAGTATCAAATATTTCATTGTATTTAATACCATTATCTATTGCATTATTATTAGTTATATTAATTATAATGCAACCAGACTTAGGTAGTGCATTAATATTATTTGCAATTGCATTTTGTATATTTATAAGTATTCCTACTGTTAAACCAAATATTAGAAGAAGTTTAACTCTGGTTGCTGCTATTGGAGTAATACTAGGAGTAGTATTACTATATACTGGTTCTGATTTTATTAAATCTGAACAAATAAGTAGTAGATTTAATTTTTTGAATCCATGTAAAAGATATAAAGATAAAACTGGTTATCAAGTATGTAATGGATTTATCGCTATTAATAATGGTGGTTTAACTGGTGTAGGAATAGGTAATAGTACTCAAAAGAGAATGTATTTACCAGAAAGTCATACTGACTTTATATTTGCAATATTAGTTGAAGAATTAGGAGTAATTACTGGTGTATTAGTACTTTTAATGTATGCATATATGTTATATAGAATATTAAACATTGCTAAAAACACATATAATTTAAGAAATTCCATACTTGCTTATGGAACATTCTGGTTATTCTCGCTTCATATCTTAATTAATTTATCTGGAATGCTTGCATTACTTCCATTAACAGGAGTGCCATTACCTTTACTAAGTTATGGAGGATCATCTACAATTAATTTTGTAATAATGTTATTTATTGTTTTAAGAGTTTCTATTGAAAATAATAAGAAATCTTATGAAATTGAGGTAAAAAAAGTAATAAATTAATATAAAAAAAAGGAAATTCATGTTTTTCTTACTATATATAGTAGTGAAAGGAGGAAAACATGAATTTTTTTGATTTCATTTATAATAAGAAAAATGTATTAATCATTATTAGTATTTTTATAAATATTATATTAGTAATAAGTATATCTTATATATTTATTACTAAAGATGAAGAAGTTGAATCTAATAATATATTAAGTTTAAATAATGAAGTTAAAGATGATAATAAAGATTTCTATGTGGAAATAAAAGGTGAAGTTAAGAATAAAGGAGTATATTTAGTTAATGATAAAATGATAATTAATGATTTAATTAAATTGGCTGGTGGACTCTCAAAAAATGCTTATACCAATAATATTAATTTATCTAAAAAACTTAAAGAAGAAGAAGTAATATATATTTATTCTAAAAATGAGTATAAGAAAAAAAATACTATAGTAAAAAATATATATGTAGATAAGCCTTGTGAATGTTCAACTTATGAGATATCTAATTGTAAGGATAATTATCAAAGTGAAATAATATCATCAGATAAAGATACAAGTTATAGTGTAAATGAAAATAATGAAATATCTAATGGTTTAATAAACATTAATAATGCATCAAAAGAAGAATTATTAAGTTTAAGTGGTATTGGTGAATCTAAAGCTAATGCAATTATCAAATATAGAGAAGATAATGGATATTTTAAAAGTATTGATGAAATTATGAATGTAAGTGGTATTGGTAATGCTTTATTTGAGCAAATCAAAGATAAGATTACTATTTAGTATATTAATTATTATTTTTATTATTAGATTTATAATTATAAATAATAAAGAATATGAAGAAAAATATATGGGCACTGTAATAAGTGCTCATATTGATAAAGAAAACATAAAATTATTAATTAAAGAAGATAATCATTATGTATTAGGAATATATAAAGATAATGATTACTTAAAATATCTAGGTAAATATATTTCATTTAATGGTAGTATAATAGAAATATCTAATAATACT
>JAEEGL010598851.1_pt1 | contig 14714 bp, 13 predicted proteins | sample 9134231 | NCBI WGS metagenome assembly JAEEGL01 (sample SAMN16246548, study PRJNA631951) | gut metagenome | biome: gut microbiome; feature: rumen; material: fiber-attached | host: Bos | place: Iran: Karaj | collected 2018-10 | reverse complement strand
GACCGATAAATCGAAGACGGTTTGACAAACGGTTCCGCGCATCTGGCGCACGGCATCAAACGAATGCCGGATGTTGTTAACCGAAGACGCCCGGCCCTTTGTCGAGAATTGCCAGACGCCGACGATTCCGCGAACCGCCGGGACAATGAACCGCAACGTCAACGCCACATCCCAATTTTCCGCGCCGCGTTTTGTGGGATTATTCCGCGCGATTTGTTCCATTATGTCCGGATATTCATCCGCGCCGAAAACATCGTATTTTTGGCCCGTCCAGACGTCAAAACGGACGCCATCGCCGCGCGCAATCAATGCGCCTTTGTCGTCGCGATATTCAAATCTTTCGTTACATACTTTTTCCGCGTCGTCAGAAGGAAAAATTATCTGAATCGTTGATGGCTTTTCGCCAAGCGCGTTGACAAACATCCCGGCATATTTCCCGGACGGAATAAAATAATCGACGGATGTCGGATATTCCTTGCCGTTCCGTCCGATTTCCTTTTTCCCGATATGCAAACGACCGATTTCCGGCAAATCCAGAACGGACGTTTGTTCTGGTCTGTAAATTCTTCCGGTTCCCATATCAGAATTCAATATCTTGGTTTAGAAAATCAGAATCAACATAACCGGCCCTTTGCTTTGCGGCATCGCAAGAACGGCCGTGCGCGCCCAAATTATAGTCGCAATTCTTCGCCTTGCAGAAAAATTCGCATACATCAAACGGCGAATTGGCCCTTTGGGGCCTTTTTTCTTCAACCGGCGATTCATTGTTCGGCGCGGAATCATTCGTCGCGATTTCGGCCGCTTCCGGCGCGTCTTCCGGCTTTTCTTGTCTGGTTCTGATTACATCCGCCAACGCCATTGTCTTGAAATTGTCTTCAATCTTGCCGCCGTCCAAATCCAGAACCCCGGAAATAATCGTCAACGAATCTTCCTTTTCGGCATACATCAGACCCACCAAGGCCAACAGATGCGGAATTTTCGCCGCGTTCTTGCTTTTCGTCTGTTCCTTCAAATTGTACGTCGGGGATTTGCGCCAATCCTTCGGCGCGAAATTGAAGACCCGTTCAATCGGACAATCCGGGAAATTTTCGTTCCACATCATTTTATAAAGATGCAATTGGATTTCGTGTTCATCCCAAAAACCTTTTCGTCCCGACTTGAAATCCACAATCGCGCGGAAGTCGTCGCCACTTTTCGGGTCGGTCATCTGACAAGGCAAATCCACGCATCCGGCGAATCCGGATTCCGAACAAAGACCGATTTCAATCGCCAACGGACGAACGTTCCAATCCTTGATGAATTGAGCAAACGCCAGAACATCGCGGCGGATTCTTGTCAACCATTCGTTGAAAACCTTTTCTGGCAAATTTTCCCGTTCCAGATATTCCGCAAGAACGGCCGGAACGTTGTCGAAATCATATCGGCGGTTTATAATCAACGATTCAAATTGAATGTGCATAAATGTTCCATACGCCGCCGCCAAATCCCTTTTTTCCGCGCTTCCATCCTTGCCGTTGGCAATCATCCAATCAATTAAGGCCGGCGATGTCGGCAAAACTTGTTTTATCAAGGTTGTAACTGACGGATATAAGCGGACATCATCGCCAACAAAACGATAATAATACCGATGGTCGTCCGAATTCAACTGAAACAACCGATATGATGGTTCCCGTAAGGCGTTTCCGTCAAAGAACAACGCCTTGATTTCTTCGCTTGTAAGGCCCGGCGCAAATTCCAGAACGCCCGGTTCAACATTCTTGTTTTCCATTTTTCTTCGATGTCTGAATTGTGTTAACCATTATCGCGCAAACAACCGCGAATAAAACCATTCCCGGATTCGCGAAGATAGACGCGGCGACTGATACAATCGCGGCGGCCTTCCAAAATAATAACCACGTTCCCATTTCTGTTAAATTTAATCGTTTGACAATCCCATTAAAAAGTCGGCCGATACGCCCGTCATTTCGCAAATGATACGAACCCAATCCGGCGCGACGCGTTCCGTCGTTCCGGAACAAAGTCCCGTCATATTTACTTGTTGCGCCGCCGGACTTGAATTCGGCCAGATTCGCGCGGCGATGTCTTTTTTGAAAACGCGATTGCCGTTCGCTTTGGCCCTTGCAATCGCTTCATCGATTCTTAATGTCATATTCTTTCGTTTTAGAACCGGGGCAAACGCCCCGGATTGGTTTATTTTCTTCTTTCGGTTACGATGTAACGCGTATGCGGCGAAACAATATCGGAATATTCGGCGGCCCAAATCATCCGCGCGTCGATGACGCGATTCGTTCCATCTGTCAAGAAACATTGAAATCCTTTCGCCGTAACTTGCGGTTTGGAAACCTTGATTGCGGATTCATCAAGACCGAATTTTTCGCACTTGGACGCCAACTTTGCAACGCATCCGTTCCAAGTTTCTTCCATTTCGGCGCGCTTCCAACTTAAAAATTCAACCTTGAACATTCTTGCGGCCTTGTCGGATATGATTTCGGCGGCGGATGCTCTAACGGCGGCGGTTATCTTGCGCAAGTAATGATTCCAATAGTAACGCCCAGACATCGCGTCTTCAATTCTTCTTGCGCGGTTGTAACGGCTTTTTGCTTCTGGCAACGCCTTTTGAATATTGTCGTAATAATTGCCGAACCAAGCCATCATTCTTTCGAACCAAGCGGATTTGAATTCAACCATCGCGGCATTCAAAGGTTCAATCAGATTGGACGGTCTGGATTCAACTTCCATTTCGTCCAGAACCTTTGTCAATCTTTCGATATTGGCCTTTTCGTTCTGAATCTTCTTGCAATTCTCATAATAATATTCCAAATTCGATTCGATGGAATATTTCAATTCCCATTCGTTGCGGTCGGAAAGAACAAATGAATAATTGGCGCGGTCAAATTCCTTGCCGGTTGCCTTCTTTGCCTTTTCAATCGCCTTGGTTGCGCGTACATCGTACATTGACGCGTTCTTTTCGTACTTTGCCAAACGTCCGTTGGCGGTTTCGATTTGCTTCTTAATCTGATTGATTGTTGCCATTTTCTTTTGTTTTACTGTTCCGGGGAATCGGCCCCGTCCGTTGATTACGGGGGCAAAGGTATAAACTTTTTTTTAATTACCAAAACTTTTTGCAAAAATTTTCAAAAATTTTCGGAAAATTGGCCGGAATCCCGTAATTTTGGGATGTGGAACAATAAAAATCGACGTTATGCCCGTTATTAAAGTCCCCGGCGGTTATAGATTCGGCAAGACCGGGAAAGTTTATCCGACAAAGGCGCAAGCCGAAGCGCAAGCCAAAGCGATTTTCGCTTCTGGTTATCGAGAGAATGAAAAGAAACCTAAAAATCCATAATTTGATTTTTTAGTTATCTTTGTTTTGTATTTCTTCTCAAACGTTCCCACGCGCCCGGCTTTGTTCCGGGCGCATCTTTTTTCCCAGAAACAAAACGTCCGACCATACGGCCGGACGTGCGCAAAGAAAAAACAACAAATCAGTTTTCGACAAAACGGACGTGTTCGACATCCGTAATCTTTGAATGCGGATTTCTGGAAATGACATCAATCCGCCGGTCTTTTATCTTCTTTGTCTTCCAAAGGAAACCCAGAAACCGTTTGTAACGGACCGTTTCCGCGACCAAAATATCGTCGCGCGTTTCCATCTTGCCGGAAAAGTCCCCGGCCGTCAAGATTCCTTCGAACGAATACCATTCATCGCCGCATCGGACGGTTTGAGCCGGAACAACAATCGAATCCCGGATTATAACCATCGTGTCGCGAACCGTTGAAGACAATTCGTAAATCTGGGAAGTCTGGTTCTTGATGACGCCTTGCAAGTCGCGGTTCTTGGCCGTCAATTGGCGAATCGTTGCCGCATCTTCCGCGCGGAATTTCTCGAATTCCCGGACGGTCAACGTCAACGACGCAATACGCGCCGCGTTCAAAGAATCGTTGACGCGATATTGTTCCACATCAGAAAACAGAACTTCCGCGTTAGTCTTGTAACGGTCCCGTTCCGAAGTCAAAGCGCGAATCCGTCGGCATTGAACATCCAGAACGGCAACCGTTACGACAACCAATCCGGCAACGATTAACCAAATATATTTCTTCATTGGTTATTGCGCTGCGTTAGACCGCAAAAGAAATAGTCGCAACCGTTGAAGAATTCGCAAAGGTTATTTCCTTTGCATCCTTCTCTAAATAAAGCGGTCGCGCTAACGTATTTGGGTTACCGTTTTCGTCGAATTCGCTTGCGATGATACAATCGAACAGAGTTCCATTCTCGACAACCTTTTGCAAGGCCGCCTTCTCGTCATTGGTTGGGGATGATATATCCACAACTTTGATAACGATGTAATCTTGTTGTGCAATCTGTGGCATAATTGAAAAGTGTAAAATGTTTTTTTAGTGTGAATCGTTAATCCGGGATTGGAACCAAGCCGTATTCAACCCAGATGTTATAAAAACGATATTCGTTGTTTCTGTTTCTGGTTATCTTCCAACAATTTGTTGTCGAGAAATCAACCGGCGGTTGCGTAGTCTGATTTACAACGCAGCCCATTCTGGCAACAGTAAGCGAAAGACAATCAGCAAAATTCAGATAAATAGCATCGCCGCCGTCGGAATATGCTTGACTTACTGCAACGCAATAAGGTTCATCCGGCAAAGCAAAATTGATGTTGGTAAACTCCAAATCAATAAGACGGTCAACGTCTGTTTCGGAAATATCCAAGATTTCCGCCAATTGCGCACGGCTTAAAGCCGTATTGTAATTTTTTCCGAAAGAATCCCAATTGGCGTTCGGACCGGTTTCCAAAATTCTTTTTCCAGAACCGCCGCCACCTTCGCCGATGGCGTCAACAATCGCATTCAGAATTTGCGGTAATGCAGAACCGGCGTCAACGGCTGAACCTTGGCCGGCAATCTTTGACATAATCAAATCTTTAATTTCTTGTGTTGTCATAATGTTAAACGTTTAATATTGTGAAACATAGGCCCTTACTTGCGTTTTATGCCGCCTAAATAGTCGGCCCAACGTTCAGTATAGAACCAATAATAAGATTTCTTCCAAGAATCTTTGTATAAACTTGCCCAAATCAATGAAGGCAAGCCAATAACAAGCAAATACAACGGACCAAGAATCTTCGATTGTCTGGAATGCCCGTATTCGTGGCGAATCAAATCGTAATTCAGCAATTCAACATATATGAAACGCGAAAGCGATAATCCGCCCTTCAATCGGTCAATACGGAAGACCATTGAAGATTCGAAAGGAATCATCTTGTTGATGCGTTGTCTTCCGAAATAGAAAACAAGCATATAAAACCCGACAAATTCTTGCGGCATTTGCCAGATAAATAAAAGAACCTTCAAAATTACGTTCAAAACCTTTTTCATTTCTTTTTTCTGTTTGCAGTTATAACCAACAATGGAAATTCGTTTTTTACTTCGAAACACGGACACGCCTTCAACCATTCGTTCGGCGTAATCTGGCCGTCCCCGTTCAAATCCGGGGATGTATCGCGATGGCCCAATATTTTGACGATGGTCGGATATTTATCCATCAATTCATCAACCAATTTGTGCATCGCCTTAATTTGCGGAATCGTGCGCGTATCTTTCGGATTGCCTTTTTTATCCAGACCGCCGACATAACATATCCCGACGGAATGGTCGTTATATCCAAGACAATGCGCCCCGTTCATCGTAAGCGGACGACCCGTTTCAACCGTGCCGTCAAGGTCAATGATATAATTATATCCAATCATTTTCCATCCGCGTTCCTTGTGCCATTTATCGACATCAGACGCCCGGACGTCTTGGCCTTCGCGCGTCGCCGTGCAATGAATGATAATTGAATCAATTGTTTTCATCTTCATTTGTTTTTTCCGTATCGCCGCCATATCCGCAACGGGTGCATCTGTTTTCAAGACGATGGATGTTCGCTTCATCCACCGGACAAACAACGTTCGGGTCCGTATATTTATGTTTACAAAATTGCGATTTAGAAATGACGGCCGATTTTTCCGCCGAATCCAACTTTTCGCGCTGATATTCGGCGTTCCTTTCCTCATAAAAACGTTTTTGTTCCGCCAACATTTCTTTTAACATATCATAAGGCGTTTTTTTCTTGTCTTCGCGCGCCTTCAATACTTGCCAGATTCCGCCACCGGCGAAAAGTGAAATCAATGCAACTATTATGTTATTCCAATCGAAGTTCATTATATTTCGTAAAATTCAATGTTTATCGTCTGCAAATCGGTATCGATTTCCATATCAACCGTTTTTCCGAAGTTTACGCCAAGGCCCCCAAATACCAAACGAACGGTTCCTTGCGCTTCGTATCTATATGTTAACGGCAATATTTCCGTATAATTTTGATAATCTATCCGAAGACAAACCGGACGCGCGCTTGATGCCAACGGAACAATCGCCATTTCGATATAATCTTGGCCGGGGAAATATTCGGAATCGGCGTCCGCCCAACTTCCGGAAAATTCTTCCAAGTTGGTTGCGACAATCGCGAAATTCAACTTGTTGTCAATTTCTTGATTCATATACGCAAGCGACGCCGTATCTGGCCGGCGGTTGGTTACTGATTCGTTCGCAAGAACGCGCATTCGTCCCGTCTGACGGACATTCGTCCAGACGCCCCCGTTAACGGACGGGTCGGACGTGTATAAATATTCGTAATAAATGCCAGAAACGACGCGATATGCAATTACAAAATAACGTCCTTTAACGGTCGGAATGTCCGGAAGTTCGCCATACGGATAACGACCGGTTCCATACATCGCGAAGCCGGCAACCCCAATCGGGACCGCCATTTTATACCAAGACGCGCCGCCGCCCGGAATGATGAAGAATGCAAGTTCGCCATCATTGACGACAAGATTATTGAAATGGTCGTACACGCCCGGCCCTTCCGCCACATAAAACAATTTGGCGTCCGGGGTTCCCGGAACAACGGCCGCACTTGCAACCCCGGCAAACTGATAACCGGTTCCCAACGTGTTGATGATGGAAAACAACGTCGATTGAAGCAAATCGCCGGAAATTTCTTGGTTGCCGTTGTTCTTTATTACGGCCGCAACCGATTCTTTTAATATCTGATAATCAGCCATAACAGTTAATTAAAGAAGTCATTATTAAAGTCATCGTTAAAGTCGCCGCCCGATGCGCGTAAATATCCAACGCCAAGTTTCTTCGCGACGGTCTGGGTTTCGAATTCCGCATCTACAACCGCAACGTCGCCGTTGTCTTCCCAATCCGGCGTAATCAAGAAGGAATCCGCCGCGTATGTCTTGCCGTGGTATGTAATGAAGACATAATCCGACATTCGAATCAGACGGATAACGTCAAGCAAATATTCCGACGCCAAGAACGAAAACCGGTATTTCTTTTCCGAAATCTGTTTGACCGGGAAAAAGTAACCGTCGCGCGTTTCGCCTTCTTCTTCGAACACATATTCCGGTTTGGCAATGTCGGAATCAAGATATAACAAATTATGGAATTCCGGGTTCTTGTAAACTACCGTTCCGCCGTCTGTAACGAAATCTTCCTTGTCCCACCATTCAATTTTCAGATATGGCGAAATATCGTTGACAACAGTAAATATTTCCGAATACCAAGTTTCCGTTCCGTCTGCAATCGTCGCGTAATATTGACCGTTTTCCATCTGGTCGAATACCGGGAATCGGCCCGGAAAGACGATGACATCCAACCCGGCATCGGGAAATTGCTTGATGGTAATCCCGGCGTCGATGATGTCTTGCGTAAAGTCGCCGACTTGGACGCCTTGCGCCGTGTAAACGATGAATGACGAAATCGTCAACGTTTCGCGATGCGTTCTTATTATCTGGAACGGCAACATCTTTCCGGCCGGCGTGAATAACGGAAAAATCTTGCCATAAACCCACCATTTCCGCGCATCTTGGTATTCCGGGGATGTGTACCAAGGCAAGACGGAATAATTCGGTTCCAGAATAATTCGTTGAGAAACGGCCGCGTTCTGGGTCTTGGTTGCGACAAGACTTCCGGACAATGTGCCATCAGAAAAATTGAAGCGAATCGCGATGTTCCTTGTCGATGCGGCTTGATTCTCGTCCACAACGAACACGAATCGCGAAACAACATATCCGGCCGAAATAATGCCGTGCGTTACCTTCTGAAATGTTACATAAGACGCCCCCGTTTCAATGGTTGCGGTCGTCAATGCGTCCGTTCCATTTACAACGCGGACGTCATATATCAACGCGCCGCCACTTGCCCCGATGTTCCCTTCCGGACTTTCGTTCCGAATTTCGCCGGACGGGTTGACGGGAACGGCCGCTTCTTGCGTTTTTGACGCCGAAATCGTAACGGTTTGGTTGCCGTCCGATACAGTTATCTCAACGACTGCCGTTCGCGTCGAATATGACGTGTTTGTGGTGAAAGACAGTCCGATTCTGGTTACAGTACGGCCACCCGAAGAAACGCCGTGCGTAATACTTGAAACCGTGCAGAATGTTCCGCCCGTAATAACTGCCGCGCTTGTAAGACTGTCTATGCCGTTTACCGCCTCGACATCCAACGACCAACCGGCGGCGAACCTTCCTACATTTCCGGCCGGGTTTTCAGCAACCACGTCCGCCGCAAGTTCCCCGGACGGAACCGAAGCCGCCTGAACCTTGCTTGCGGATATTGTTGCCGTCTGGCTTCCGTTGGAAACCGTGAAATTGATTCCGATTGTTCTTGTGCTTGTCGTCGCATTCGCCGCAACCGTGAAAACGAATCGCGTAACGATGTCGTCCCCGGATGTAACGCCGTGCGTCGTTGATGCCAAAGAACAATATTCGGAACCCGTTGTTATCGCCGCACTTGTTAACGAATCGTCGCCGTTTGTAACCTTGACGTCGTAAGTCAACGTTCCGCCGGCCGCCGGTATGTTTCCCGATGGAGTAACCGAAACGATGCTTCCAGATGGCCCGACCGGGGTTGCGCCCGTCTGGGATTTCGATAACGTAACGGTATCGGTATCGGAACCGTTCGAAACGGTAAATTGCAAGCCAATTGAACGGCTTGTTACGTTAGGATTCGCGGCAACGGCAAAGACGAAACGCGTTACGGTCTGGCCGCCGGATGTTACGCCGTGCGTAACTGATGATAACGAACAATATGCGCCGCCGGTTACGACTATCCCACTTGTCAACGAATCGTTACCGTTGGCAACCGCAACGTCAACCGTCAGATTTTCGCCGCTTGCGGATATGTCGCCGGCCGGACTGACTGAAACAATGCTTCCAGACGGGGCCGGTACGTCCGCCGCTTCTTGAACGATTGCAAAATTCTTCTGTTCCGATTCGGTTTCGACGGTAATCGCCATAATGCGTTGCAATGGCGTTGTATTTTCGTCAACCTCAACTTCAATTTCCCAAGTCTGGACGCCCGTTTGCGCGGATGAAATGACGGAATACCAATCGGCAACCGCAACTTCAACCGAAGTCCAAAGCATAAAATCCGACTTGGTTATTTCGATGGTATATGTTCCGCCGACGGCCGGAAATGTCGATGTGTCAATTGTAATCATTCCGCGTTATATTTTAAGGTCGCTTTCCCTTGGCGGCTTGACAAATTTATTGAAATTTTTTCGATTGAACCAAGCCCCAACGACGTTTTTATCAAATGCATAACGTCAACGTCATAGATGCACGGAAAATTGATTGTTTGCGACATAAGTTTTTTCGTGCCAATCGCGGCCCTTTGGACGCCGTTTATCGCGTAATTACGCGCCGGAAGGTCGTAAATGTAGTAATTTTGAAGATAAATGAACGCGACGAATCCGTTTTGCAAATTGTGGTCGGTATAATTTAGAATAAAATTCACATACGGCAACGAATAAACGCCGTCTGACAATGTTGCTGACAACAAAACGAACCCGTCTTGCGATATTTGCGACGGATTCAGCAAGATATAATCAATATCCGATGTAAAGTCTTTGACCGAAATGTCTTCGATTCGTTCTTTGTTGACATAATTTGATAAAATGTCAATCGGATAACCTTCGAACAAATCCGTTACATCATCCATCCAACCGAATTGATAACGGCCGGTCATTTCTGGTTTGTCATAACTGAATTTTGACGTCGCGAAGGCCCAATCTTTCCTGTTGCGCGTTTCGATTTCTTCCGTCAAATCCCGTCCGACAATCGGCGAACCCGTATATGAACCGCCGCCCATAAAGAACGAAATATGTTCGATTCTGAATTTGCCGTTTTCAATAAACCAATAACAACGGAAGCAATCGCGCAACATATCCATCAACGTTTTCAACGTTATTGGGGCCTTTTGCGCCGGTTGGTCGTAACCGGAATTTATGACATTCGATTTCGGCGTAATGAACAGATGTTGGACGATGGCCGTAATCGGATTCCGTTCGCCATAGAGAAATTCGGAATATTCCGCCGTTTGTTCAAACGTTATGTCTGGCGCGATTTCATTCAACAAAACCGAAATCGCCGAACCCAACGGGAACGCGTCGTTCAGAACAGAAGGCGCGCGGCCTTGTTCTTCGATTACGGCATCCATCAAGTCCGGACGGAACCAGACAGACAGACGGCCCCAACCCTTTCGGGCGCACGGGTATAAATCGCCATAATATAACGGCGTCAACGGACGGTCGTAATACGTCCCCGGCTGATAAATGCCGTATTCCGTCGGCGTATTTGAAAGACGGTCGGAAAAAATTATCAAATCCGCACCGGAATAACCGATGCATTTATGATAATTTCTATTATCCGCAACAATATCATTCGTCGGGATGTCGTATGTCGAAACGCCGCTTATTGAATCGACGTCGCAGAACAAACGCGCCCAAACGCCAACACTATTGAAAACAATCCGAACCGTTCCCGACGCGATGGTCCCTTGAATCGGATGCAAAACCAATGTCGTTCCGTCATAAGTCTGATTTCCCCATAAATGTTGATTATTGTAATAAATATCATAATGGCTGATATTATTCGAAAAATGATGATGGAACCGGAAGTCATCGTTATAAAGGTCCCAATCTGAAAAATAATCAATCGGCATCGGCCCATAGAATTCAGACGGAACCAACGGGAATTGAACGTTTGTATTGCTAACAATCAGACGTTCGCCGATTTTGGCGAAATGATATGTATTCGCCAATTTTGTTGCATCGCTCGTCGATTCTTCCGTCTGTTCTTCCCACCACATCCCAGACAAAAAACATCCGACAACATCTTGTCCGGCAACGTATATTTGTAGCATCGGCCGTTTGTCGTAATGAATCGGGACGATTTGCGGCGCAAGTTTTATCAAATTGAATTCCTTTTCAATCCCATTCAGAACCGCCGTATAATCATCATCCGCTTCCGGCGTAACAACGCACGTCCGCGCATCCAAATCAAATTCGGCATCCGGCTTCCAAAAATGCCCCTTCATATAAGATTCCCAAGAAACGCCGCCATTGTAGGAAATGAACGTTTCTAACTTAAATTCCGTATCAATCGGTTTTGTCCGGATGAAATCAAAATCCGCGTCAACAAAAGTCAGTTTCCCGGACATCTTTGTCCGGAAAAACTGTTGTTGGTTTTCTTTCGTGTATTCTTTCGCCAAATCGGTTTTCCACAATGGGAATGCGGCTTGTGAATCCCAATCAACGGCCGTCAATTCAAATCTATATATCGGGTTCATTATGACATTATTTTGCGCGTTAAATTCTTGTATTTGACAACCACGTTTCCGGATGAATCCAGATATTGCGTTTCATCGCCTTGCTCGCGGATGGCCCGGACATCCTTTTCAATTTTGCTTACATCAACGGAATTGCCCCCAATCAGATTGACTGCAAGACCAGACATTGCCGCATTCGCCTTTTGGTATCGGTCGGCAAATGTTCCGTTGTTGAATGCGTTGATGACATCCGGAATTACATTGCGATATTTTGCCGAATTGCGCTTGTTGATTATCGCAAAGTATTCGCCACCTTCCGCGCGCCTTCTGGTTCCATCCTTCTTGCGTCCTAAATCAATATCGTTGCCAGATGAGTGCGAACCGCCTTCAAGCAATTCAACCGTTCCTTCGCCGTATTGTTCGGTCTCGCCGCCGGTACTTCCGGCAACTTGGAACGCCTTGATTTTCGCCGCACCAAAAGACAACCACATTGCCGCGATTGCAGCAAGAGCCAAAGCCGGGCCAACAATAGGAATTCCACCTAAAGCCGACCAGATGTTCGCCGTTGCCGTTATCAACGACGATGCTTGCGTTACCGTATCAAGTGCCAATTGCGCTTTCTGGGCCTTTTCTTTTTCCTTCAACGCCTTGGCTTGCGTCTGTTGAGCCAATGCAAGTTCTTTTTGCGCCCCGATAACGTCGTTCGCGTAACCTTGTTCGCGCGCTTCAATCTGGGAATCAAGAACCTTTCGCGCCGCTTCGACTTGTTTGTCGGCCGACTGGACGGCTTTGTCCGCCGCTTGAATCCAAGAATCCGCCAACGAATCAATGCTTGATTTTATGGAATCCAACGCCGTATTCAGCGCGTTTTGTTGCTTTTCGTCCAGATTTATTCCGAACACATCCCATAGACTATTATATGGTAATGAATCGATTTCCTTTTGAATCGATTGCAACGTATTTTTATACATCTGGATTTCTTCATCGGTCAACGTCTTGTCATTTGCCAAGATGCTTCGGATTCTTTCGGCTTGTTGTTCAAGCGCGAATTTTGTCTTCTGGCGTTCATTATGATTTGACAAATTAAATTCACTTAACGCCAAATCTTGTTGACGTCCCAAAAGAATGTCGGCGCGCTTGGCAACCATTTCGCGCGTTTTGCGCAAAATCTGTTCGTCCCATTTGGCGTTGATGTCCGCTTCTGATTGACGCACATCCTCGGCCAATTGAGCATTTTCCGCAAGTTCGATTTGGCGTTCCTTTTCCATTTTTTCAATCGTCAAGTCGATTTCTTCTTGCGAACCTTCTTTGACCGCATCAAGACGCAATTCGATTGTATCTTTTTGACGTTTCAAATTCTCGGCGGCGATTTGTGCGTCAAGTTTGGCGCGCGCCTTCTGATATTCCTTTTCGGTCAACTCCAATTGTTTCAACCTTTCGTCAACTTGCTTTTTCGTCAAGCCGTTTTCCTTCGAAAGTTCGGTCGTCAAATCATTGATGCGACGTGTATATTGAGCATCCAGAAGGCGACGTTGCTTTTCCGCCCCGTCTTCCATCAAGCCGATTTCCAAATCTTCCGTTGCGCGGACTTCGGCCAATTCCGCCGCGCGATATTTTTCGTTTAATTGCTGAATGTCTTTGTTCAGTCTGGTAGTAATGGAAACCATTTCTTCCGCCATCGCCGCCCGTGCCTTCGAAGTCAAGTTCTGTTCCGTCGCAAGTCGTGTTTGGATGTCTTCGATTCGGCGTTGCGCCGCATTCTTCAACATCTGCAATTCTTTCGCGTAACCCTCGGCCAGAATCGCCAAGTTCGCGTCTTCGGCCGAACGCAACGCGCTTGTTTCAGCCGCCCTAATCGCCTTGGCCGTTTCCGCCGCTTGACGTGCGGCCGCCGCTTGACGTTGTTTTTCCCTTTCCTTTTCTTCTTGTTCTTGTTGTTGTAATCCGACGGCAATTGATACGCGGCCGGAATATTCGTCAATTTGGCTTTGTACGCGTTCGATTAACTCGGAAATCTTGCCTTTGTCAACTTCGCCATCCAAATCGACATCCATACGGATTGTATAATCGCCGCCGGCTTCCATTGCCTTCAACGATGCCAACCTCTGTTGAAGCAATCCCAATTTTTCCCGGTCTTGGTCCAAGGTTTCCAGATAGTCCCAATAACGGCCCTTCAATGCCGCCAAACGTTGCATCTTGACGGAATGCAATTGCGATTCTAACGCGTCAACTTCTTTTTGGCTTTTGCCTTCGGCCTTCCGCAAGTCGATTTCATATTGAATTGCCTTGATACGTTCGTCATAATGGCGCGTGAATTCATCTTGCGATTCCAACAGATATTCGCGCGTTGCCTTCATTGCGCCAATGAGTTCTTTTTGCTTTTGCGCCGCCTTGTCGGTTCCCATCGTAAACGCAACCAACGCGCCCACAACCGTAACCAACGCGATTGCTAAAAGTACATACGGATTCGCCTTTGCAATCAGATTGAACGCGGCTTGTGCGACTGACGCGGCCTTTGTCGCAACGGTGTTCGCGATGGTCGCGCCCGTCGCTTTGGCCGTTGCCGCTGCTTGAAGGTTCTTGGCAATGGTTCCGGCCTTTGTTTGGATGTTGCTTATCCCTTGCATCAGCGCGGATTCCTTCTGCAAAGCATTTTGAACCGCCATCGCGCCCGACACAATTCCGACCGTATATCCCAACGCCTTTTGCGCTTTCGTCGCATTCTCGGATTGCGCACCCATCAACGCCATTGTTGAAGTCAATGCAGACATTCCGCCTTGAACCGCGCCGGCCCCGGCGGAAACCGAATCCAGATTCGCCGTATCGGATGCCATCTTGTTGATTTCGGTATCCGTATCGGACATCGCGTCTTTCAATGTTGCCGCCCGGCTTGCCATCTTCGCGTATTCCTCGGAGTTGTCTTCGCCGTTCAACTTCATTTGCGCCATTTCTTCTTTCAGTTCGCGCAATTCTTGCTTCAAATTCTTCGTGGCATCGGCGTAATTTCCGACGTTCAATTGATGTTTGCCGGTTGCTTCTTGCAAACG
>JAEEGL010407277.1_pt1 | contig 14714 bp, 4 predicted proteins | sample 9134231 | NCBI WGS metagenome assembly JAEEGL01 (sample SAMN16246548, study PRJNA631951) | gut metagenome | biome: gut microbiome; feature: rumen; material: fiber-attached | host: Bos | place: Iran: Karaj | collected 2018-10 | reverse complement strand
TGCCACTGCTGACCGCATCATGTCGCAATTCCAGGAAGTGCTAGGCATAAACAGTGTTCGTCTGCCTGTGAACGAACCTACCGTCCTCACATTCTTGAATTCTTATTCCGGCATTATCGACGCGGCTCTCGAACACGGTCGTGTGGTTCTGTGCTACTGGGGCCCCGCCCAGCCTGCGGGACCCAAGAACATGAATGACTGGTGGAAAATGTGGGAAACCGTCGTGAAAAAGTATGGCGACCATCCGAATGCCTATTTCGAGATTTTCAACGAACCGCACATGTATAGTAAGGACGAGTTGCGCAACTTGTATGCCACATGGCTCGAGAAATTCCCGGATGTACCCCGCGACCATATTCTGCTCGATGGCTCGGGCCTTGCATGGAACGTGCCCGATATTGCCGACGACCCGCGCTTTGAAGGGTGCCTTTTCGCGGTGCACGAATACACGTTCTGGAACATGAGCATTACCACCGAACAGGGCTGGAAAAACAGCTTCAAGGGCAAGGTGGGCAAGTACGCCGACCGCACCGTGTGTACGGAATGGGGCGGCGCGATGAGCCCCGGCGAAAAGAATGGCGTGCATTACGACTACATGGACTACAATTCTAACCCGACCAACTATTTCATGGCTTACATTCGCGGCATGAGCGACCAGTTGCGCGAATGGGAAATGGGCAGCTTCTACTGGCCCGGGCTTCGCGATGGTGACTGGTACAGCATGACCAAGCGTAGCGGCGAAGGCGCCAATATCAAGCTCGAAATCGTGAACCAGTCGGGCGTGGACCGCATGAAGATGGCCTGGGCCGATACGGTCGAGACGACCCCGCTCGTACGCGAGGCGTTTAATGGCGAACCTGCGGCGATTCCGGGCGTAATCGAAGCCGAAAATTACGACAAGGGCGGCAACCGCTTCAGCTTTTACGACAAGGATGCAGCCAACAAGGGCGAGACCTACCGCGAAGATGCCGTAGATGTCGTTACCTTGGATGGTGCGATGTGCAACGGCAACGTTTGCAAGGGCTACGCGGTTGGCTATACCGAGGCGGGTGAGTGGCTAGAATACTCCGTGAAGGTCGCTGCAAGTGGCAAGTATGGAGTTCGCGCGAACGTGGCAACGGCCTCCGAGACCTCGAAAATCCAGTTGTTTGTTGACGGCGAGGCAATCGGCGATACGGTGACTATCGAGAAAATCGATACCACATGGAATGTGTACAAGGAAGTCGATATCGGTGTCGCGAACCTTGCGGCGGGCGAACACATCTTGAAACTCGCCATTGCGGGTAGCTACGTGAACGTGGACTGGCTCAAGTTCTGCGAAGGCGAAAAGTGCGAAGAAACTTTGGGAATTCACGAAATTATGCCGGCATCTGTTACTAGGACTTCGGCTCCGCGCCTCCGCAAGCAAGGCGGTCGGCTGATTGTCGAAAAGAACGGCGTACGCTTTGACTTGACAGGGCATCGCATAAAGTAAGCAAATTGTCATTTTTGAGTTGATTTCCATTGATAACTTGTCCATGCGAACCCCCTTTCTGGGGGTTCTTTTTTTTGCGTGGTAAGGTATCTTTTGAATAAGGAATGTGAGGATTTATGAATTACAAGAGTTCTAGTATTTTTGCTATGGCTCTGGCCGGCATGGCCTTTGCCGCGACGCAGGCAACCTTCTACGTGTCCCCTTCGGGCAACGATGCCGCGGAAGGTACTAAGGATGCTCCCTTCAAGACGATTACGCAGGCGCAAAAAGCCGTGCGTGCCATAAACGGCACTATGACGGGCGACATCGAGGTGATTCTCCGCGAGGGCACCTACGCGTTGCCGGCAACTGTCAACTTCACTGAAGCCGATGGCGGTAAAGACGGCCACTACGTGCGCTACAAGGCTGCAGAAGGCGAACGCCCGCTGATTACCGGCGGCATGCCTATTACGGGCTGGGCCATTCACGACGAAGCGAACAACATCTGGAAGGCCGAAGGAGTCGACGGTCGATTCCGCCAGCTGTACGTGAATAACCGCAAGGCGGTTCGTGCGTGCTTCCCCAACGTGATTGCCGCAAATGAAAAGGGCGCAGGCGGCTTTGACCACGATTTCGTGCGCCTTACGAAGGTGGACTCTAATGGCCGCGCCTTCGATGTCTCTGCGGATTACATCAAGAATATCAAGAACATCGAAGATGTCGAAATTCACCTGATGATTGCCTGGTCCGAAAACATCTTGCGATTGGAAAAGGCGCAGGTGAACGGCGGTACGGCAAAGCTCATTCCTAAGGACCCTGAACGCACCAAGCTGTTCCACCGCGCGTACCCCATGCTCGGTACCGCTTTTGCGAGTAACCCTCCCAAGCAGCAGGTTTTCTATCTGGAAAATTCCTACGATTTGATTGACGCTCCAGGTGAATGGTACCTGGACGAAAAGAACCAAACGCTTTATTACAAGCCCCGTGAAGGCGAAAGCATGGCGACTGCCCACGTGGTAGCGCCCCGCCTTAATACCTTGTTCAGCGTTCTGGGTAAGGATACCAAGAACAAGGTGGGCTACATGAGTTTCGAAGGCCTGACCTTCGCCCATTCCAACTTTACACGCCCCAGCGAAGAAGGCTTTCTGGATTTGCAGGCAGCAAACTTCAATGTGGATGTCCTTCCGGATCCTGGCCGCGGAAACTGGGAAAAGCTGAACAGCAACAAGTATTTGCTGTGGCGCCCCGATGCGGCGTTCCGCGTAGAAAATGCCCATCATTTCTTGGTGCAGGGTAACGTTTTCTCCCAGATTGCGGCCACGGGCCTCGACTTTGTCTCCGGTACCAACGACGATATGATTCAGGGCAATGCCTTCTTCGAAATCGGTGCTGCGGGCATTATGCTTGGCAAGTTCTATCAGGACTCCACGACCGAAATCCATATCGCTTATAATCCTAGCGACAAGGACGAAATCAGCACCCGCGATACGGTCAAGAACAATTTGGTCACCAACGTGACGAATGAGCACCAGGGTGCCGTAGGTATTGGCGCCGGTTACCCGCGCTATGTGGTAATCGAACATAACGAAGTCTCTTACACGTACTACTCCGGCATTTCCATCGGTTTCGGCTGGACCAAGGCTCAGACTGCCATGACCAACAATCATGTGAACTGGAACGAGATTCACCATATTGCCCGCCTGCTTTGCGACTCCGGCCCGATTTATACCTTGAGTAACCAGGGTACCGGTAGCGAAATCCAGCATAACTATATCCACGATAACGGAACTTCCAAGTGGGCAGATTACTGGAATGTGCCCATCTACCTGGATGAAGGTTCCAGCGGCTTTACCGTGAAGGAAAACGTGTTCAAGAATTCTCCCTCGGGCGTGGGCCAGAATCAGGCGGGTCAGAATACTTTGCAGCAAGACGGCAACTACTACAGCGAAAATGTGGTGAACAATGCCGGCATCGAGAAGGAATTCCGTTACATCCGTGATATCAAGGATATCCCTGTGGCAGACTTCAGCAATACCGTGGCGCAGGAAGCTTTCAAGGCCATCATGAGCATTTCCGGAACTATCCAGGTCGAGGATTACGATTTGGGTGGACAGAGTGTTTCGTTCTACGACAAGGACTTTGTGAATGAAGGTAATGTCTATCGCGAAGACGGCGTGGACGTGGTGGGCTTCGGTTGTGCCGATACGCTCAATACCCAGGATTGCAAGGGGTACGCCATCGGTTACACGCAGGCCGGCGAATGGCTTGAATACAGCGTGAACGTGGTTACGGCGAGCAAGTACTTGTTCCGTGCGAATGTCGCTACCGGCCTCGAGGGAGGCAGTTTCCGCCTGTTCCTTGACGGCAAGGCCATTACCGATACCATCGCGGTGCCGCAGGGCGAAGACTGGAATACCTATTCGACAGTTGACGGCGAAACGGCAGAACTCGAAAAAGGTGACCACGTGTTGAAAATCCAGTTCACGGGCAGCTACGTGAATATGGACTGGATCAAGTTCGCGCTTACGTCTCAGGAACTTGAAACGACCAGTCTCAAGGTCGCCCAATCTCGCTTAAACCTGAACGAACGTGGTTACGACGTGTTCGGCATGGATGGCTCCTACATCTGCCGCATCGACGGCATGGTGGCCAAGGGCGGCTTCAAGGCGGCACTTACGGCTAGAGGCCTGAATCCCGGAGTATACGTGGTGCGCGGTCTCGACAGCCACCGCTCTGTCAAGGTGAATATGGTCAAGTAGACCGCTTGTCGCCCTTATGGGGGCGGCTTACATTGTGAGGAGAACTATATGAAGAAGCTTGGCGTAAAAATCGCGGTGGTCCTTTGTGCGGCGACCTTGGCTTTTGCAGCTGAAAACCCGCTCACCCTCTGGTATAACAGCGATGCGGGTGGCGAGTTCACGAATGCACTCCCCATCGGCAACGGCTACATGGGTGGCCTCATTTATGGTGGCGTCACGAAGGATATCATCGGCCTGAACGAGAGCACCGTTTGGTCGGGCGGCCCCGGCGACAACAACAAGCAGGGAGCGGCAAGCCATTTGAATGAAGCCCGCGAGGCCCTGTGGCGCGGCGACTACAAGACGGCAGAATCCATCGTGAACAATTACATGATTGGTCCTGGCCCGGCAAGCTTCCAGCCGGTGGGCGACCTCGTGATTACCACGTCGCACAATGGTGCCGGCGATTACCGCCGCGAACTCGACCTCAAGACGGCCATCGCGAAGACGACTTATTCCGTGGGCGGCGTGAAACACACCCGCGAGTATTTTGCGAGCTATCCGGACCACGTGATTGTGGTGCGCTTGTCTGCTGATAAGAGCGGTTCCGTGAGTTTTGGCGCCACCATGACGACCCCGCACAACAACAAGCGCATGAGCAGCGACGGCAACACGCTCATCTACGATGTGACCGTCAATTCCATCAAGTTCCAGAACCGCTTGAACGTGATTGCCGACGGCGGTACGGTCTCTGTCGCGAACGGCAATATCAATGTGCAGGGAGCGAACTCTGCGACGCTCGTGCTCACGATTGCGACAAACTTCAAGGCGTATAACGATGTGAGCGGCGATCCGGGAGCCATCGCGGCAAGCATCATGAGCAAGGTGAAGGGCAAGTCCTACGACGACTTGCTTGCGGCGCACCTCAAGGATTACCAGACGATTTTCAACCGCGTGAGCATCAATCTGGGCGAAGCCGACAAGAGCGCAAGCGACATCACAAGCACCCGCGTGAAGAACTTCAATTCCACAAACGACCCCTCCCTCGTAGAGCTCCATTACCAGTATGGCCGTTACTTGCTCATCGCAAGTTCGCGCAAGGGCGGGCAACCTGCCAACTTGCAGGGAATCTGGAACAAGGACACGAATCCGATTTGGGGCAGCAAGTACACCACGAACATCAACCTCGAAATGAACTACTGGCCGGTGGAATCGGCGAACCTCGGCGAATGCGTGTGGCCGCTCATCGACAAGATCAAGGCGATGGTGCCGCAGGGCGAAAAGACCGCGAAGGTGCACTGGGGCGTAGACGAGGGCTGGGTGGAACACCACAATACCGACCTCTGGAACCGCAGCGCCCCGATTGACGGTGCCTGGGGCCTCTGGCCGAGCGGTGCCGGCTGGCTCAGCACGCACCTCTGGGAACATTTCCTCTACAATCCGACCGACAAGGCTTACCTCCAGGACGTTTATTCTACCATGAAGGGTGCTGCGCTCTTCTTTGTGAATAGCCTTGTGGAAGAGCCCGAAACCGGCCACAAGTACTTGGTGACTGCTCCGAGCGACTCTCCGGAAAACGATCACAGCGGTTACAACGTCTGCTTTGGCCCCACGATGGATAACCAGATTATCCGCGACGTGCTGAACTACACCATCGAGGCTTCCAAGATTTTGGGCGTTGATGAAGATGTGCGCGCCAAGATGGAAGCGACTGTCAAGCGCTTGCCGCCGACAAAGACCGGTAAGTACGGACAAATTACGGAATGGCTCCAGGATTGGGACGATCCGAACAACAAGAACCGCCATATTTCGCACCTGTACGGTCTCTTCCCGAGCGCGCAGATTACGCCGGAAGAAACTCCTGATTTGATCGAGGGCGCCCGCGTCACGTTGAAACAGCGCGGTGACGATGCGACCGGCTGGTCTCTCGCTTGGAAAATCAACTTTTGGGCCCGCATGCACGACGGCGACCATGCCTACACGATGATTCGCATGCTCCTTACCCCGAGCAAGACGTACAACAACCTGTTTGATGCGCACCCGCCGTTCCAGATTGACGGCAACTTCGGTGCGGTCTCCGGCGTGAACGAGATGCTCATGCAGAGCCATAACGGACGCATCCAATTGCTTCCGGCATTGCCTTCGCAGTGGAAGGACGGGAGTATCAGGGGCATCCGTGCCCGCGGTGGCTTTGAAATAGATTCCATGGCCTGGAAGGGCGGCAAGCTCACGTATGTCTCCATCAAGTCCGATGTGGGCCAGACTCTGAATTTGGTCAGCGGTACAAATACCTTCACCACGACGACGGTCCCCGGCAAAGTCTACGAATTCGACGGGAATCTCAAGCTGACGAACCAGCCGTTTGAACCGGTCACGATTCCTGGGAAGGTCCAGGCCGAAAGCTACGTGGCGATGGATGGCGTGCAGATTGAAGATGACGAGGATGGCGAGCCGAATCTCGGTTGGATCAACGACGGCGATTTCAGTTCTTACCTGATTAATGTGCCTACTGCCGGAACCTACACGCTTACGGCCCGCGTAGCGAGCGAGGCGGAGGAAGCGTCCACCATTACGGTTACAGATTCTTCTGGCAAGGCGCTTGCGACGCTCACGGTTGATCCCGAGAAGACGAACGGCTGGAACGATTGGTACGAAACTTCAACTACGATTACGCTTGACAAGGGCGAACAGAAACTCAAGTTCGATTATGCCGGTACAAGCAACTTCCTGATGAATATCGACTGGTTCAGTCTCGCTAATGGCACGACGGCTCTTCCGGAGGCGACGAAGGTTGTGGCGTCGACGCTTGAGGTTCGCCCTGTTTCGATGGCGCGGGCTTCTATCGCCCTGATGGTACATTCCGATGCTGATTTCGAGGTGCGCCTGTATACGGTGACCGGAAACCTGGTAGCCAAACGCCTTGGGAGCGGCAATGCGCTTGTAGAGTTTGGCAAAGACGGCCGCTTTGCGCAGGGGAATTACATCGCCGTCGTTTCTAGCGGAAAAATGCGTAAAACGCTCAAGATTCGCGCATATTGATAATCTCCGTATTGATAACTTGTCCACGGGAACTTGCCCATAGATATGGATTTACCCCCTTTTAGGGGGTATTTTTATCATGGTGGGTTGGAAAAAACGCTTTTTTCTAGCGAAAGGGATGAACAATGAGATTTATGAAGAGCGTCAGCTTGGTTTCTGCCTTGATTGGATTCGGACTTTGCACTAACGCCATGGCCGAAAATCCGCTTATCCAGACATACTATTCTCCGGATCCGGCGCCTGTCGTGTTTGGCGATACGCTTTGCACCTATTCCGGCAACGACGAGGGTGGTAGCTTCTTCACGATGCACGGCTGGCGCGTCTCTTGCACTACGGATATGGTGAACTGGACCGACATGAACACCCTCATTCTGGAAGCGGGTGACTTTAACGGTTCTGCCAAGAAGAACGGTGACTGGGCATCTCAATGCATTCGCCGCAATGGCAAGTACTATTATTACGTGACCGTGGAATCCACTCGCGGTGGCCGCGCCGTCAACGTGGCCGTGTCCGACAAGAAGGAAGGCCCCTTCAAGGATGCCCTGAACGGCAAGCACCTGGCGGGCCCCAACTGGGACTACATCGACCCCACCGTATTTGTTGACGACGATGGCCAGGCATGGCTCTACTGGGGTAACCCGAAACTTTATTATTGCCCCCTCAAGGAGAACATGATCGAATGCGCAAGCGACATCAAGGTCTCCGACATGAGCGGCTTTAACGGCAAGTATACCGAAGGCCCGTGGATTCACAAGCGCGGCAAGAAGTATTACATGATTTACGCCGCCGGTGGCATTCCCGAATCCATTGACTATTCCTGGAGCGATTCCCCGACGGGCCCCTGGACTTACAAGGGCGTCATTATGCCGAGTAGCGAACCGGGTGCCGCGTTCACCGTCCACTCCGGCATTGTCGACTTTAAGGGCCGCAGCTTCTTCTTCTACCATAACCAGAAGAACGTGAAGGGCGGCGGCTACAGCCGTTCTACCGCAATTGAAGAATTCACCTGGAATGCCGACGGTACCATTCCCACAATCCGCGCCACCAACAATGGCGTCGTAAAGCCCATCAAGAACCTTGACCCGTTCGTGCGCGTGGAAGCCGAAACCAAGGCTTGGGTTGGCGGCATGACTGTCAATACGTCGGGCGGTTACACCATCATCGAACATGTGAAGGCTCAAAACGGTGCGGTTTACCTGACCAATATGGGTAACAGCTTCTATACCAAGGTACGCTCTGTTGACATGGGCGACGGTGCCGACCGCATTATCCTTTGCACTAGGGGCAACGGCGGTAAGCTTGAACTCCATGCCGGTTCCGAAAACGGTGCGCTCCTTGCTACAATGAATATTCCGTCTAGTTCTGCCTGGCAAGAAAATTCGTTCGACTTGACTGATGCCGCAGGCGTCGATGACTTGTTCTTCGTGGTAAAGCAGGGTGGGTTCGATTTCGACTACTGGTACATGGAAAGTGAAAAGACTGCAGTGCCGCAGACTCCTTACAAGGAAGTGGCTGCAAAGATTCCGGGCAAGATCGAAGCCGAAAATTACGATGTGGGCGGCCACAATAAGGCCTTCTACGACAACGACCGCGAAAACCAGGGCAAGGCCTACCGCGAAGACGAAGTCGACGTCGTAGACATTAGCGATTCCAAGTGCGGCGATGCCGCCTGTGCGGGCTATGCTATCGGTTACACCAACGAAGGCGAATGGGTGGAATATACCATTGATGTCGCGGCCGACGCCAAGTACGACATTACGGCGAATGTGGCGACCGCCTTCGAAACTTCTGCAATGCAGCTGTTCATTGACGACAAGGAAATCACGGAATCGGTTGTTGCCCCGAAGGTCGATAGTGTATGGACTACGTACAAGGTAATAGACGTGGGTTCCGTGGAACTCAAGAAGGGCGAACATGTGCTCAAGCTCTTGATTACCGGCGGTTACCTGAACGTGGACTGGATTCAGTTTACCGATCCGAACGACACCACGACTTCTATTGCGAAGAACGTAAAGCTTGCCCCGCAGACAGCGTCTTACAACGTGTTCGGTGCCACCGGCAAGTTCCTCGGCCGTATCGAAAGAGCCGGCTCCAGTCTCTCTCAGACTCTTAAGCAGGCAGGTTATGCCAATGGCGTGTACATGATGCGCGCCGTCGGTATGGGCAAGGCCTTGCGCGTTCAGGTGAAGTGATTATTCGCAAGCGAATTTGGCTCCCAAGAGAAATGGTCTTGTTGACAGGGCCATTTCTCTTTTTATATTTAAAATGCGGGTCTCGACCTAATGGCCTGATTTGCTTTTATGGAGAATGTACTGAATCGAGGCCTCGTATGGGGGGCGCTATGCTGGCTATTTGCCGTGGGTCTGGTTTTTGCAAAATCAGATTCCGATGCGTCTTCTGTTTTTAAAACGCAGCCCGCTTCAGTGAGTCTTTCTTTAGGTGGTGAACCGGTCGAACTTCATTGTGCCGTGCCGGCGGATCGCGAAGCTTCCTATCAATGGTATCAAAGTGATTCCAGCTCCAATGAATTGGGGGTGGCGATTGAGGGCGCGAATTCAGGAACCTTTGTCACGGATTCGTTCCCTAAAAGAGAAATTCGTTACTATTACTGCGTTGCTACTTTGCCTGATGGTAAACGCGAAACTTCGAATGTGGCTACAGTGGCGTATACGGGTATACCCACAGTCGAAATCAATACGGTCGATGGTGAAGAACCAACTGCCGAATACGCTTATGGCCCCAATGGCACTTATGGCCGTGCAATCAAAAATGCGACCAAGGTTCCGGCCTCCATGCGAATTATTAGTGGTAAAGGAGTTGTTGGCTATGAAAGCGGGGAATACGTAAATAAGCAAAGCGGGCTTACGATAAAGATTCGTGGCAATACCAGTGTCGATTTGGCAGGAAAGTCTTCGTATAAAATAAAGCTCCAAAAGAAGGCGGATTTACTTGCGACACTGTTGCCCCGCAAAGGCGAAATCTATAAAGATAAAGAGTGGATTTTGCACAAGGGAACCGCTTCGCTTGTTTCGGTTGTGGGCTTTACGGTTTGTGAACTTGCGGGCGTTCCTTGGGTGCCCCGGTATGCGTTCGTCAATGTGATTGTCAATGGCGACTACCGCGGCCTATTTTACCTTGTGGAAGCCGTGAATCGCAATGAATCGAGGGTGGATATCTCTAAAAGTGGATACATCATCGAGCGAGACGCATATTGGTGGAATGAAAATGTGAAGTTCTTGACAACGCTTTATACTCAAAAGTTCACGTTCAAGTACCCCGACGATGACGATGTAACGGATGACCAGTTCTCGTATATCAAAAAATATATGAATAGGCTGGAAGAGCATATAATCGACGGCACCTATGATGACTATATCGATGTCGAGAGCTTTGCTCGTTGGGTCTTGATTCATGATTTCTTAGGGACATGGGATGTTACTGGCTCAAATATATTCATGGCGAAATACGATAATACGGAAGATTCGAAACTTTATATGTTGACGAACTGGGATTTTGATTCGAATTATATGCAGGCGAAAAAATGGTCGAATCAACATAACGATGAACGTGCCTATGCGGCGTCGATGTTTCAGAGTGCCAATAGGGCTTTTGCCGAAGAGTACAAGAGCCTCTACGATAGTCTAGGCCCGAGGCTTTGGGACAGGCTTGGCCCAGGATTGTACGCGCTGTATTATGTGGAAGGTGTACGAATAGACATGTCCCGTTATTGTGATTCTGTTCGGTGGAACAACCATGAACACTTGCGCCGTATGGTGCATGATCTCGCTGTTACGGAAAATTGGTTTGTGTCCCGTAAAAAGTGGATGGAAAATGTAATTGAAAATGCGCATCCGGTTTCCTATGCCTTGAAAGGGGGCCAATTCGATAGCGAAGTTTCTTATCCTGATTCAGTCCGTTTTTTGGATCGCATCAAAATGCCGCAACCCAGTAAGGCGGGGTGTCTCTTTGCGGGATGGACGAGTGAAGAGGATAGTGTCCCGAATAAGGATTATATCCTGTATGGTTACAACGTCATCGACAGCGTGAAATTGACAGCGAATTGGGTGCGAGATACGTTGCATATGGATAAACCCTCGCCGGCGGATTCTATAATACCGCACGAAAATTTTGAGATTGATCTGGTGCTTGAATCGATCGATATGGAAAGCTATTCGCTGGAAGTCTTTGATGCCATCGGCAAGTTCCTGGGCCATATAACAGTTGATTCGAAGGATATGCCGATTCTCCCGAGAATGCTTAAAAGGGCGGGCTATACAAACGGAATCTATATTCTCCGTGGCCCGGGCTTGCGTAAGATATTGCGGATTCAGGTGCGCTGACGTGCGCTCTTGATAAAATGTCAATAGAAATTGTGTAAACGGCGTGTAAAAGCCCCTTAAAAAGGGGTATTTTTTTATTGGTGTGGATGATTAAGTGAGGTTTATCATGAAAAGGTTCTTGGTTTCGTCTGCCGTAACGTGCGCAGCATTGTGCGCTACGTTTGTAACTACGGCAATTGCTCAACCCAACGATGAATGGAACGGCAAACCGCGTATTTTCGCGGTAAACGCGCTTACGCCTCACGTGACGTCTATGCCGTACTCTACGGTTGAAGAAGCCGTGAAGGGCGACCGCCATGCATCCGAATGGTACCAGTCGCTTTCGGGCAAGTGGAAATTCTTCCATGTCGAAAAGCCTGCCCAGCGCAACAACGATTTTTACAAGGACAACTACGATGTGTCGGGCTGGGACGAAATCCCGGTGCCGTCTTCTTGGCAGTTGCACGGCTACGACCATCCGATTTACACCAACGTGATTTACCCTTGGTCGCAGAACAACCGCGTTTCTGCTCCGGGCGCTCCGACTGACTTTAACCCGGTGGGCCATTACCGCCGCACCTTTACCGTTCCCGAAAAGTGGGACGGCAAGCGAATCCGCCTGCACTTTGAAGGTGTTGAATCCGCTTATTATGTTTGGGTGAACGGCAACTACGTCGGCTATGCCGAAGACTCCTTCACCGGTCATGAATTCGATATCAACAAGTACCTGCGCAAGGGCGAAAACAACGTCTCTGTTCAGGTGTTCCGCTGGTGCGACGGATCCTGGCTCGAAGACCAGGACTTTATCCGCCTCGCTGGCATTATGCGCGATGTGTACATTTACGCTGTGCCCGAAGTGCATATTCAGGATTTCCAGATCGATGCAACTCTGACGAACAACTACACCGACGGTTTGCTGAAGACGACGGCGTGGGTCTACAATTTCACGGGTTCCGCCTCGGGCGACTATACCGTAGAACTTTCCCTGTACAACGACAAGGGTACCGAAGTAATTGCTCCGTCTTCGCAGAAGGTTTCTGGCATCGCCTCGAAGGGCGAAAAGAGCGTGCACTTTGAACTCCCGATTACTAAACCGGACCGCTGGTCTGCCGAAACGCCGAACCTCTATACCGCAGTGCTTGCCATCAAGGACGGCAGCGGAAAGATTGTGCAGGTCGAAAGTAACAAGATCGGTTTCCGCAAGATTGAAATCAAGAAAGATAACGGTGCTCCGCGCCTGTACGTGAACGGCATGCCCATCAAGTTCCACGGTGTGGACCGCCACGAACTCGATCCTGATGACGGCCGCGCCGTGACTTACGAACGCATGGAAAAAGACGTGATTCTCATGAAGCGTTTCAACATCAACGCGCTTCGCATGTCGCACTATCCGAATAACCCGTACATGTACGATCTCTGCGACAAGTACGGTATCTACGTAATTGACGAAGCCAACGTGGAAAGCCACGGTGCAAACAGCGAATTGCCCAAGAACAGCGACGACTGGCGCGCTCCTGCGGTAGACCGTATGAACACCATGGTACAGCGCGACAAGAACCACCCCTGCATTATCCTGTGGTCCTTGGGCAACGAGGCCGGTAACGGTAACGTGTTCGCCTCGGAACGTGAACGTGCGCACCAGATTGACTCTACCCGATTTGTGCATTACGAAGGCGACTGGAACAATGCCGATGTGAATAGCTGGATGTACTTTGGCCCCGACGCCGTGCGCAGCTACAACGACGCCAACAAGCCGATTATGCTCTGCGAATACGAACACGCCATGGGTAACTCCGTGGGCGACCTGCAGGAATATATGGATGCCTTCTACGGCAACCCGCGCAGCTTCGGTGGCTTTATTTGGGACTTCATTGACCAGGGTCTTCGTCATAAGGGTACGCCGTATTTCGAATTCGGCGGCATGTGGGGCGACTGGCAGAACGACGACAACTTCTGCGCGAACGGCCTCGTGTTCCCGGACCGTAAAATCCAGCCCGAAATGTGGGAAGTCAAGTATCAGTACAGCCAGGTGCGCGTCAAGAATATCGATGCCGCCAAGGGCAAAATTCAGATCGAAAGCCGCTACCTTTACAAGAACCTGGGCGATTTCCTCGATGCCTACTGGCAGATTCGCGAAAATGGCAAGGTCATTAAGGAAGGCAAGCTGAACGGCACCCAGATGAATATCGGCCCGAACGAAAAGAAAGAAGTGACTATCGAAATGCCGAAAATCGAAACCACGGTCGGCGCCGAATACTTCTTGGATATTGATTTCCGCCTGAAGAAAGATGAACTCTGGGCTAAGGCCGGCTACAGCATCGGTCACGAACAGTTCGGCATCGATTTGGGTCAGCTCTGGTCGACTGAAATTGATATCAGCACCTTGCCGACTTACAAGGTCAACAAGTCTAACGGTCTCGAAATCGAAGGTTCTGATTTCAAGATAAAGTTCGACGAGAGGAACGGTACTCTTGCAAGTTACGTGCTCGATGGTGATACCATCATCAAGAACGGTGGTATTCCGAATTTCTGGCGTGCCCCGATTGACAATGACAAGGGCTTCAACATGGAAAGGGGGCATGGCGAATGGCGCAAGGCTAGCCAGAAGCGCAACGTGACCTCCGAAGTCAAGGAAGTTTCCCAGCAGGAAACCCAAGTGACCTTCAACTTCAGCTTCCCGGATGTGGGCAGCTCCAAGATGAAAATGACCTACTATGTGTACGGTAGCGGTGATATCGTTGTGGATTACTCCTTCACTCCGGATGGCTCCAAGAGCTACATTCCGAACGTAGGTACGCTCTTTACTGTACCTGGCGGCTACGAAAAAGTTCGCTGGTTTGGCCGCGGTCCCGATGAAAACTACATTGGCCGTAACCGCGGTAGCTTCATGGGTCTCTACTCGACGCTTGCCGATTCTATGACGGTCATGTACATGGAAATTGGCGAAACCGGCCAGCGCACCGACGTCAAGTGGGCAACGCTTACCAACAACGATGGCAAGGGCCTCATGGTCGTGGGCAACCCGCGCATGGAATTCAGTGCCCAGCATTATACTCCGGAGCAGTTGACCAATGTGAAGCTCCCGTGGGAACTCAAACGCGACAAGGACATCACGCTTCGTGTGGACTTGCACCAGATGGGCGTTGGCGGTATCAACTCTTGGGG
>JAEEGL010172247.1_pt1 | contig 14714 bp, 12 predicted proteins | sample 9134231 | NCBI WGS metagenome assembly JAEEGL01 (sample SAMN16246548, study PRJNA631951) | gut metagenome | biome: gut microbiome; feature: rumen; material: fiber-attached | host: Bos | place: Iran: Karaj | collected 2018-10 | reverse complement strand
GAAGATAAACAACTGGGCGGCGTTGGAACCCTTCGGGCAGCTGCAATACTGCAGGCTTCACCTCGGCGAAACGCGCTATTTCACGCCAAACTACTTCTTCGGCATCCGGATTATTGTAAGGGATTACCTGTTTGCGTAAAAAACGCTACCTCCTACTCCCATATTCCGCCTGCTCCTCCGCAACCATTGGAACATCCCCTTCCCTACTGATGGGATACTCTGACGGCTTGCATCCATAGATTCTCAGCAGGTTCTCGTTCAGCAGCAGCTCCACCCGCAGCATGGTCTGTTCCAGCCGCTTCGGTTTCAATTGGCATTCCCACACCACAATCACCTGCCAGCCGTTCTCCCACAGAACACGGTAATTCTGCTGGTCCCGTTCCTGATTTCGTCGGATTTTGTTCACCCAGAATTCGCGGTTGGATTTCGGAATGTTACAACAATCCGAATTTTCCACCGGATACGTATTCCCGTGTAGAGACGCGGCGCGCCACGTCTCTACATCCGGGAAAACAACGTTGTGTCCGTGCCAAAAACAACCGTTCACGAAAATCGCCGTCCTATACCGCCGCATCACAATGTCGGGTCTGCCCGGCACCGATTTCACATTCAGGCGGTAGCGGTACCCGTGCTGCCACAACCATCGCCGTACCTTCAATTCCGGTTTGGTGTTGCGGCTGCGAATCCGCGACATGCAGCGGTGCCGCTGCTCCGGTGTGAGACGGTCAGGCATAAGGGCTTATTTGAGATTTGCAAGGAATTTGTCGAACACGGTAACCAACAGCGATGATGGCATCCAAATTATACATCATGACACCTTGGTCATCGCAATTGTCCGAAGGAATTCGAATTTTTCGAATTGACTCGGACAATTGCACCTCTCCGCTTTCACTAATATGAGTTAGATGATAGCTAATGTTTTGCATAGTGGTTAGTTATTTTGAGTATGTGAAATTTGTTTCATTTTTTCCAACGCCCGACAGAGCTGGTCGGGACAAGACGTAGGTTTATCCCCGCAGCGGATGCCATCGAGTTTGTTAATCACGTCGTCAATCTTCTGGCCTGTCACCAAACGGCAGATGCCTTGCAGATTACCATGGCAACCGCCATAAAAGAAGACCTGCCGGATGATGCCATCGTCATCAACGGTCACATCAATCAGCTGCGAGCAGGTACCTTGGGTTTTGTAGAGAGTGTGGGGCATAATCAGTGAGATTTGTTATGTTTTACGTATTTCATAAGGGTTGCCATAGAAATCCCTTCAGGTTCGGCACTCAAATGGGCTTTTTTGATGATGCCATCACTTTGCATTTGAGCAATATTCCACATCACACCTTTGAATTCATCTTCCACATCAGCAGTATCTAAATCAAATACAACATAATATTGACGAGATGGTGAATACAATTTTCTATATGGCTTCTTTATCAAATCTTGTTTTGACATCACCCTTGGCCCTTCATTGCCCAACCTTAAAAGCAGTTGGGTGTCACCTTTGTGCAATAATACATATTTGGCTCCTGTGATTTCCTCTTTCAAACGAAGAGAGCCGTTTCTTGTGCCTGTTCTTGCATTGTAAATGTTATTTTTGAGAATCCATTGCAAGTGATTATCATCACGAAATGAACCCAACAACACAAAGGTTTCTTCTGGTACCAAATTGCGATTTAGTCCATAAGGTTCCGGCATGGGTTCACAAACCACCGAAGGCTTATTCTTGTATATATCGTATGTGTGATACGACATACGCTCACGTTGGGAAGCCCTGTTCAACATGTGCTCCAAAATGTCGTGCAAAAAATGCTTGATTTCTTTTGAGTCTTTATCAACACTATTCGGACAAAGACAAAAGGCTCCTAATCCCGGCAACACTTCATGAAAACCTTTAAGGCGTTTGTTTTCCGAGCCAGGGTAAAGGATGTATGCACCACTGGTGCGACGTATGGCATCTTTGTAGGCGTGCATTTTCAACAAATCCACACGTTTGTATATGCCCTTTTCTTCCTCCTGCTTTTCCCGAATCATAATCAGTTCATCTTCGCTGAGTTCCTGATTATCCGCATCAATAGTGTGTGTTTCATCTGGCTCTTTGTCGTTGAGCAGGATTTTGTTCAATTTGTATTTTGCATCAAAATGAATGTGGACAATGATGTCTTGCTCTTCCGCTTCCGATTCCTCTATATTTCCAGGCCAAATGGACAAGGTGTAATCGGGACGCATGGCGGTAGTCCAAGAACCACTCTTATCCAATTGGCCCGACGTGCTGAATGTCCGGTTATAATACAAACGTACATTAAGAGTTCGTGAGGCTTCATGGAATTGACCGCCAATCATTTTTGTATGGCCTTGCTTGAGTTCCAAGTTGATATGGTCCTTGTCGGTTTTGACAAGTTTTTTTTCATCCTCTTCAGTCAGTGTCAGATGGAAAGTTTCTTTTACAATATCAAGTAACTTGAAGAACACCCAATATTCATAGAGTGCAGCCACATTCCGTTTGCCGGCCTTATACACATTATCGCCGCCCTTCCATGTGATTTGTGCAGCCAGTTTCGACATCATCCACGCTTGCAACACTTCGCGATAACCTTCTTTGCGTTGTAGTACAGGACTATTCAATGTCATGGTCTGTAAATCCGAAACATCAAGGAAGAAGTCGCGACTTAACCATCCAGTCAATTTGTTGGCCGTCAGTTCCACCTCGGATTTAAATCTTGGACTAGTATTCTTGCATTGCTGAATAGTACTGCAAAATGATGCAAATGACTGCAACACAAATTTCACAAAACGGTTTTCCGCTACATCAACGGTATCTTTCTTATAGGGAACTATTAACCTTCTCGGCACACTATCAATATAGCCACCAATGTTTCTACCTTCGCCCAAAGGTAACCTGTTGTTGCTTGACGCTATCTGTTTTAATTCCTGTCGCCCAAGTTTTTTAACAGAACAAATGTCTTTCTCTATGGTTGTCCCGGTCCATTTGTGAATGGGATTATAGATAATATTGTTCAAAGCATCTTCAAACCCATCGCTGTCAACCAACGATTTCATAAAAGCAAATTGTTGGTAAAGTGTGTTGCTGTTCTCGTTAGGGTCAACTTCAAAACGTTGCGTTACAGGAGCACCCTGTATCATTACCAGATCGGTGAAATGACAGGTGATGTCGTAAAGCATGGAGCGATAATCCTCACGGTAATCCATTTTTACGGAGCATACCTCAAAATTTACTTCAGTTTTAAATCCCGAATCATCGGTAATAGCCAACGTCAAACAACCAACATATATGCCTGTTTTTATGATTCCTCGTGATGCATTGCTTTTTGAAGGACGGACCAATTCATGTTCCTCGAAACGATATTTATTGTCGCTAAACTCAAACTCATATTCCTCACCCTCCACCAGTTGCCATCTCGACTCGCCCAATTCTGCGGCTTGCTCATCATCAAGTACTTCCGCATTCGATGACTGTGGATACACCCGCAACATTACTTCGTTCACTATATCAATCGGTATTTCGAGATACTCTGGCATATTACTGTTTTATTTTCTTTCGTGTAGGTTTTACGTAATCTTATGGGTTTTTCACGTATAGGTATATTTATTTATCTAATTGATTTTTTACATAATATAGATTATTTTCTTGGGAATTTCACGTAATCTCACATGTTTTTCGCGTAATTTTCGCGTAATTTCACGTTCCAAGATGCCATACCCGATGTTCATCAACGACAACGATTCCATTCTTTCTTAAACTTCTCAGAAGATTATCTATTTTATTTTTCTTCTGTTCATCTTTCAACACCGATGGTAGTTTATTATGAAGTAGTCGATTAAAATCGGTTCTTTTTAGATGATGATGGTCCCTAAGGGCCTTCACTATCAAGTCACGATAATATTGGTCGTCAAATCCTTTCAGTGATGTGTATTCCGCCTCTTGATGAGTAACATTGGCCACCTTTTTGCTGATATAGAGATTAGGTTTTTTCCCCTCTATCAGTTCCTTTTTACGCAACATCTTCAAAGCCTCCTCGCTGATGGGTTTACCTTTTTGGAATCTGTCAAGCAAAACCGCTGTCATCAAGTCCAGATCTGTTTTTTCTATCAACATGAGCGAGTATTCCTCGTTGATTACCTGGCCAGGCATAATGAGTTTCACTCGTTCCAAGTCACTTTTGTCATAGTCTGGCATCGGCAAATAACGGTCTTTCTGCCGCTGAAACATATCATGAATACCAAAACCTTGAGTATCAATCATCTTTAGATTTACCATCGCTTGCGCAAGGAAATGATTGCGATATTTCTTGGGCGTTTTCTTTCCATCAATGTAATCTTCGAACGAACCTTCATAAAAAGAACCGGCATTTTCAAAGACCAAACACTCCTGCTCCTCCGTCACCACAATTCTTTCGTTTCTCCTATAATCTTGATGTGCTATGCAATTATGGAGAGCTTCCAAAATAGACTTGGTATCATATTTCCACACTTCGGCTGGAATCAGGCTGTTGTTAGGGAAAATTTTCATACGGTAGTTCCTGATTTTGTTCATCAGAAACGAAGTGGACAACAGGTAAGGTGTGGTAAAAATCTCCCCAGCATTTTCTTTTTCAGTACGTAACCGCCAAACAATTTGAGCATTGTAATCCAAATGATGAGCAGATTCTTCCTTGCCTAACAGCAACAGGGCTGCACGAGTGATTTGTCCATCTATCGTCACTTTGGCTTTGTCAAGAAAAGTCGTTGTGTCCCAACGTGCAGCTTCATCCGCCTTGTCAGGAAAGCGCTGGAAAAAACCCTCAAGGGCTTTTGCTATAGCATATTGGTCAAGGTCGTTGATTGTCGCTTCAGGGACAATTTCAGCACTCCAGTCTTTTTGGGAATTGTAGATTGTCCGCATCCAATCTGTATAAGGTCGTAGATCGGTTACAGAACTATCCACCCTGACATAAGGGATATTCATAAAACAGGTAGGCTCTTCTTTGGCTGCAGGAATAACGAATACCACAAAACGTTTTCCATCCGTATCGCAGAATTCCTCGATCTTGAAATTGATTTTGGGTGTGATATACTGACGTAGATAGATCTCAAGATTTTGATTGCCCTTAGCTTTGAGCCGGGAAACGTCAAAAGACGTACCTTTCAATTCCAACGTTTCGTCTTCAACTCCAAAGTAAAGATACCCTGCCTCTTTGTTGTCAAGACAAGCACCATTTGACAACGCCGAAATATACTTCCCCAATCTGTCGGAGTCTTGATAGTTGCTTTTGAATTCAAGAAACCTCACCTCCTTTCCAATCTCCAGTATTTGTTTTTTCAGCAGTTGAATATATTGCATGTCTGTTGTCATATTACTTCATTATGTTGTTTGCAATAATACTCGTTTTTACGCTTCAGCAAAACTGGTAAAACCATTGTCTACAACGGCATTGTACATTCTCTGGATCTTTTCCGCTGACTCAGGATATTTGAAATCTGTTGCGCTGAACTCGGCATCAATTTCTTTGGCAACGTCTTTGTTTAGGCAATGCTTCCACATTGATTCAAGCACTTTCTTAAGTTTCTTTGCAGATCCGTGTAGTTTAGGTAACAGTTTTTGTAGGATGGCGGTGTCTATTGCAGCGTTATCATCCAAGTCTCCATCAGCAAAATGCAAATAACGGCTGATTTCGTTCACGGTACGGTAACCAAATTCGGCATTGACCTCTTTCAACTCTTTGAAGAATAAAAGTAGGACAGCTTTGTTTTTCTCGTCCTTTTCAACCTGACTTTTGGCTTTAGTGACGAAATCGACAGCCATATCTGCGCAGGCTGAATAGGCTTGTTCAAGATTGATGTTTACTTTTTTGCCCAAATAGTCTTCCATTTCATCAGCTGCAATCTTGAACTCAATCACATTGGCGCGGTCGAGCACCTTGGGGCTGAACATATAGGTGGTTTCATCCACATTGATGGTGCCGATGATGAAGACATTCTTGGGCAGGGCTATTTCTTTGGGGACATCGCCATTCTCATTGTCCCACAGTTTGATTTTTTCACCTGACTCCATGGCACTGAGAAAATCGGCAAAATAGCGTTCCACAACACTGAGGTTCATTTCGTCGAGTATCAGGAAATAGGGCTTGGATGGATTGTCGTTAGCACGCATCAGTAGTTGCAGCACTCCGCTTTCTGGTTTCACATATTCCCCACTTTTCAAAGCATTGGGATAACCCAACAACGGTTCTCTGTTTGTCCAATCTGCCCCGATGGAAACCGTGCAAACCTGCTCCTCGATATTCTCGCTCAAACACTTGGCAAAAGCCAATGCCAGTTGCGTCTTCCCCGAACCCGCCAAACCGCTGAGGATAACGAAAGGCTTGGCCATCAGCGAAAAGGCGAGGCGTTTGATGAGGGTGGGGGAATAGATGAGGCCAGTCGAAAGAATTCCGTTCACAATCGAATTGATGTCAAACGAATCATTTAATCTTATGGTTGGGTTATAGGCCAATGTCGTTGTATTTACAGAAAAAATACTCGTAATTTCATCTACGTTTAGCTGACATTCGTTATCTTCAAATTTAATATAAGAAGAATCAACAAATTGAATGGCTTGAATATATAGAGCATTACAGAAAGTGACTGAAAAGTTTTTTTTCAATGCTGTTAGTAATCCATTTAAGTTCTCTTCATCAATTCTTTCAAATCTCAGAAGCCAAACTATATAAGCCAATCTTAGTTCTGATGAGCCTAAATAATAAGAAAAAGCATCACGAAAATAGTCAGGACGATATATAAGTACTTGGTTCTTTATATCCATTACAGGTTTCCATCCTGATCGTTTGGGATACAAAAAAGTGTTGTTAGGGTTTGTTTTAGAATCCTTTACGGACGATTGAGAATAAAAATTACTTCCACAATCAAAATCCCTTCCATTTAAAGAAACGCTTAAATAGAAGTCTTTTGTGCAATAATCATCATTGATCATCACAATCTCTCCAACATATGATGAAAACAAATCTCTATTGGATGATATTTTTAGGTCGCAATTTTTATTGTAATTCTTAAAATATAAGTCTAGTGCCGAAGCATATTTTAATGCGCTGACCTTTTGCGTAAGTCCTTGTTGTTTCTCTGAATCGATATTAGAAAGCAATTTATATGCATCTAATACGGTTGATTTTGCTAGGTAAGCCATAATTATTTCTTTTTGTCTTGTAAATAATTCAGTAATGCTGTTGCCACCACCCAAGCCATTACAGGAGGAACGGCATTGCCAATAACTTTATATTGTGATTGTAAAGGAATAGCGTTAAATCTAAAATTATCAGGAAATGATTGTATTCTAGCAATCTCCCGAACTGAATAACGTCTGTTTTCCACTGGATGTGTAATGCCACAATTTTCTGGTTGAGCAGACGCTGTAATCGTTCCATTGATTTCGCCAAAAGCAAAACGCCTGAAAAACTTAGGTGCATGGTATTTTTGGGGGTCATCCGCTATCTTTTTGAAACGAGGGGATAATTTTTCATATGGAATGTCTTTCCACGAACGACCTTCAAATACGATAGGTGGTAGATCTTGTTTGGAATAGCCTTCACCGAACAAATCCATCGCTTTTTGCCCGTGTTGGCACCCGCCTATTAACTCAACAGTGTTTTGAGTTGTGGCACTATATTCCCAAACCACATCATCTTCCTGTTCGTGAACACCTTGCAAAATGTATCCTAGTAACAGTTTTTCGTCTTTGCCTGTTAAAGTTGAAGGAATTTTGTACCTATTGATCACATCAATTAATAAATCAAAATCAAAAGATCCTTTCCCCAACTGATTATCAATGCCAATAATTAATACTCTGTATCTTTGTTGGGGTACACCATAATCACTAGAACATACGAGTTTCATGCTTACATTATATCCCAAGTTTTCCATTCTACGTTGGATTTCATGAGGGACGGTGGTTTTCCCATCAGGCATTTTCGAGGAAAGAATTCCTCTGACATTTTCAAACAAAAACGCCGTGGGTCGTTTGCCGGAATCTATTTTAGCACTTATGATTCTTTCACATTCTTCGAATAATGTTCCTCTGCCATTGGCATCATTTACACCTTTTCGGTTTCCAGCATTTGAAAAAGGTTGGCATGGGAAGCCTGCAAGTAAAATGTCAAAATCAGGAATGGTATTCGCATCAATGTTACGTATGTCGTCCAATAAACATTCAGCCCCATCATTAACCAACAACGGATTAGCATTATAGCACTTACATGCATCTACATCGAAATCATTTGCAAACACTATTTCAGTGTTCAAACGGTTATAATCTTTTCCTAAAAAGGTAAAACCTCCGGAAAAACCTAAATCTAGGCCTCCGCAACCGGAAAAAAGAGATGCTATTTTAAACTTTTTCTTTGACATACGGTTAGTTTAACATTTTATCTAAATGATGTTTGATATTTAGGGCTTGCACCATACAGAACTTAGGAGGTAACGCATTCCCAATCATCAATGCTATTTTGGTTTTTGCAACACCAACGGGAAATTTATAATCAATTGGAAATGTTTGTAGCATAGACGCCTCTCTTGCTGATATACATCTGTCTTGCTCGGGATGTAAATAACGACCTTTTGAAGGATTTAAACATCCCCCTGTAATAGTTGTTGAGCATGTGTCCCACCTTAGTCTGCCATACACGTCATTAAAGCCAACATTGTCTGCTTTATGGCAATCCAGTTGCCATTCTTCGCTTAAATCTCTCAAACTTCCCCCGTCATGGGGAATAAGATTAATCATCATCTGGATGCGTTGAATATGATGTGGGTATATTTTATGCACCATATCATTGCAGTGTTCTGGTTCAGGCAAATCAGCAATGGTTGATCTGACTGTGCAATGTTCGTTTGTAGGTTTGGCCACATTGATTTCTCCAAGCCGAGACCCCACCATTACTAGCCTTTTCCTGCTTTGTGGTACCCCATAGTCTTTCACATTCAGAACTTTATAATCAATGAAATATCCTATCTGGCGAAGGTGATTTATGGCATTGTTAAAGTCTTCAGACATTTGTAAACCGGGTACGTTTTCCAACATAATAGTATACGGTTGTAAATCATCTACGAATCTAATGTATTCATTGATTAGGAAGTTCCTTTCGTCATCAACTGGCTTATTTCGGTTAAGCCGTCTAATGGAGCTGAAACCTTGACAAGGGGGACATCCCGCTAATAAGTGTATGGTTTTTCCCCTGAGTTCATTGCGTATATTTTTTGTATCAACGGTCCGGATATCTTGCGTAAACACTTTAGTCTTTTCATGGTTAAGTTTGTATGTCATAGCCGCAATCGGGTCAATTTCAAAAGCATATTTTGTTTTGAAATCAGCCATTTTCAGACCTTCAGTCATCCCACCAGCACCGGAGAACAAATCTATTGAGATATACTTCATTTTCTGGCCTCCTTTATTTTATCTTTCAAGTCATTTTGCATCAATGGCGGGAAATCAGGACAGCCATATCCGGAAATATTATCCATGATAAATTGAATCAACGGAGATTTAAATGGGTCTAGTATAGAGGCCACTTTAGAAAACCCGATGAAAGTATCATATTTTAAGGTTTGTTCATTAGTGTTGTCCCCCCTCGTTATTTTAACAGAAATAATGCCTTTTGGAAGCAGAACAAAATCAAAGAACTTGGTTTTGATCGGTACAGCTGGCAATATTGTCATTGCGGATTGACTATTTGTTAACGAAGTGATTTTAGTCTGATTATTTAACATTAGTTTTAACTGTTCTTTTCCTTGTTGAGATTTGATCTTTAATAGCGGGACCAAGGAAATATATCCACCGTTCTTTTTCCAAAACTTTTCTATGTGGCAATCAGAAGATACAACCAAATAATACCGACCATTAGCTTTATAAACAATATCTCCCATTAACACCTTCTCCGAAGATGTGTTATCATACAGACGATGAGCCCAAACGGCTTTTATTTCTTTTATTTTCGGTTTAACCTTTTTTACAGGTGTATCAGCCCAATCAACTTTGACTAATTCCTTTTTGTAGCGTGGTATTATGGCTTCAATAAAATCATATTTAGTAAAAACGGGAGCCCCGTTTTCTTCTTTTGAACTTATTGAAGCAAAATAGTCTTCTACAGATAATAACGAGATATCAGACAAAGTCTTGTTTATGGCTTTATTTGATTCGAAAATCACCTTTTGACCATAGGCAAATGAAAAGTTGTTTATTTCTTTAGCGGTTATTTGGGAAACGATGGTTTTAATGCTGTTCGTATGGTTCTTATCAACAACCTTCAATCTGTTTTTATATCGTTTAAAAATGTTTTTTTTGATGACCTGGGAGATCGCTTCTATATTGTCTTGTTCTGAAAAAACAAATATCATAGTGTAAGAATGTTGTAGTATTTCAAGCAAATACTCTTCTGATTGATTTCCACCTGGACCCCAATTGTAATCCCAATCATAAATAACTATCTCGGGAGAATAAATATTATCTTGAATATAATTGCTATAGAAAGCGGGAGAAGTAAACGCACTAACAGACCATTTAGCTGGTTCTTTTAATAATTTTTCACACATTTTTTTTACAACATCATCTTCCCAATTTGTTGTCTTCTGTTTCAATAGATACTTTATGACAGAACCACTAATGATGTCAGTATCATTGAAGTACTCACTAAACTGAGCCACGGGGATTTTATCATCTATAAAACATACAGTGTGTTTCATTTATTGTTCTCCTTTCTTGATGGAACATGATTAAAGTCTATAGTGAACTGGGCACCTTCCATATTGGGCAACCGGTTTGTTGATGGAGTTTCATAAATGGAACCTTTCATGGCATTCATATATGACTTACAAATATATAACCCCAATCCACTAGGCGGAATTTTCATGCTATATCCGGCTTCAAATAAATAAGGTCTTATTGCTGCATCTATTCCTTTGCCGGAATCTCCAAAAATAACAATGCGTTGGTCGCTAAAAACCTTGATATAGATTTTGCGTTTGTTCTCCGGCACGAATGATAGCCAATAGACACTGTTGTCAAACAAATTAACCAATATCTGGCATAGAGTTGAGTATCTAGCATACACGGTGATATCCTTGTCCATCGCCACATTCAAATCTATGTTGTTTTTCAATCTTTTGCTTTTAAATGTTTCAGCAGCATAATTGATTGCTTGCGATAGTTTGAACTCACGAGGTCTTTCGTTTCTAATTGTCCTTAATGGTCCAAGACGTTTCAATTCAGAACGAAGACTCTCTGATGTTGAACGTAAATCCTCAAGTTGGAACTCTTGGATGTTAGCCTCAGAATCTATGAGTTCAGAGATGCCCATATAAAAGTTGGTGGCAATCTTGTTCAATTCATGAATCGATACTGCAGCCGCCAAGCCAAAGCCGGCTTGCTCTGTTAGTTTGTCTTGAACACCTTCAATAATTGTAATGCTTTTTTTTAGGTTCTTAATGGATTCCGACAGATTAACAAGTCCGGCTCTCCGTTCTTCCGCGGATTTGCCCAATTTATCCAAAATTTTCCATGGGTCTTCCTCAATTGAATAATGATCGTAAATGCCTTCTATAATATCGGAACTAGCCTTAGTTGCTTCTCCAAGTTTTTTGGGGTCTCTAGTGATTCCTTTGGTCAGATTTGTGTACTCGTCCCTTTTGCTTATGTATTTTACCTCCAAAATATTCTGTATTACCGTTTCCACCAACTTGGCAAGGTCTTTATATGCTTGGTTCTCGATTAGTCCTTCGCGGTTGGTCTTGTCAATCAAATCAATATTCTCGGATTGATCTAATTCGATATTGCCTATCATATTGTAATATGATATTCTATAGCCTTGTTTAATGTTTCGTTGCGACAACCCTAACCAATCATTTTTCGTTCCAGATTCTGCGGGGAAAATAATCACATTATCTCTATAAATAGATATTCCTCCATAATCCGAAAGATACTCTAACATGTCTTTTTGGTCGGGACCGTCAATCCAAGGCTTAGCCCTATACCAAGCGTCTAGATGAATATAGAAAGAACCGCAAGATGGTTTTCTTAATAGTCCATCGTGTTCATTTTTCCAATAACTATAATCTGCAGTACGCAAATCGTAATCTGTATCAGTCCATTCTTCATCTGGTAATGGAACAGATACGGGAGAAATAAACTTTAAAGAATAGTCACTTACAATTCCGTTTCCATCAATCAAAGCTTCCAAACTAAAGTTTGGGACAAAATCAGTATAGATTTCTTTTGTTTCCAAATTGGTTAATTGTGGACATTCGATGAAGGCATGGAAACTAGGACTTGACATATTTGGTCTGGGATTGGGAGAGTTTAGTCTCATGATGGACTTATTGATGTCCTTGATTTTTTCTTCATCAAAGCCAAAGTCTTTTCTGCCACCGTAGATAATGATTTGTGTGCCCGAATTCTTTTTCCCGTAATCGCGAGAAAGTGGCTCCTTTGTTAATTCAATCCCAATGGAATTTAAATTTTTGTTTGTGCCGTCATTGAATTCGAAATCATTCCAATTAATTCTCAGGACCAGTTCTTCTGGAGAATCAACGGTTTTTGTTCTAATAATTAAATGTGTTCCTAACCTATTGGTAGCAAAACGGCCAACTCCTTTTTCACCGAGAGGGATTCTCCCTCCATGTTCTTTTTTTAATTGGTCCACAATAGACAAGTAAGCTCCAATGTTACCGGATATTTCTGCGTTTTCTCTTTCCTCACGAAGTCTGTTTTTAATATCCGTCTTCAATGTTGATGCAGGGCGAAGCCATCCGTTCTCAATGATTTCTCTATTCATGCCAACGCCATCATCTTCAATAACAATAATGGGCCCAGTTAATTCGCCAAATTGGTACAGCTTGGAATCTATGGATGGGAGTTGAGGGACTTTTTCAAACCTTACCTTACAATAACTGGCAGAAGCATCAATGGAATTCTTTACTAATTCCAAAATACCAACTTTTTCTGAACCAATTAACTGTTCGCCCAAGATATTTACCAAATGTGCATCAGACTCAAAATTAAGAAGAATATGTCCGTCCAAACAAACATCATCCAAAAATGATTTGGATACCCTTCGAACTGCATTGTTTGAATTGTATGTGTTTGGATTGTGTTTGGATTCAATTACTTCTCCATCTTGGTTTTTATAAGAGACAGGGCGTTTAAAAGGTTTGTATTCTTCTATTTCAACAAAACAAAAATCTTCGTTGTTTTTATCCTTGAATGGTTCTTTTACAATACGACCATAACCATAAAATTCTCCTTTTCCTTGCTTTATCGGTTCGTAGTATAAAAACTCAACAGGAAGATTTTCAAACATAGATAAATACGATTTTTTTTGGTTTGCCGGAAAATGATAGAACTTTCCGATAAAATCATTGTATTTATCGCCTTCTCGATATTGGGTTAAAACAAGTGTATTCAAGTTATCCATAATAGTATTCTATTCTAATTCTAAATAGGTCTTTAATTACATTTTGACTAAATTCCTCTCCAAAAACCCCTTCAACTCCCCTAGATACTCCGCATCCAAATTCCAGTGTTGGGTGTTTTCGTAGTCGCGGTTGTGTTCATTCCCATCAAAATCCACGCCCGCAATCACATCAACCCCTGCTTGCCGCAATCCACAAGTCATTCCGCCTCCTCCGCAGAAGAAGTCTATTGCTTTGAATCTATGGGTATTATCTATCTTATTTATCGCCATTTGTCGTCAAAACTATTGCTTCTTTTCCAATTTGCAAATATAACCATTTATTTAATACAAATGTTACCATCCGAAGACATCATTCAGCAGATTTTTGTTAAGGACACGACCTTCATCATACAACTGAATGTTCTGTTCGGCAATGAACTGTATCAACTGCCATTCATCTTCGCGCAATGGGTGATATATCTCTTTCGGATAATGCATAAGGTCTTCAAATTCATCAACATGCTTCAGCACATAGTCAGTTTCTTCTGTAATAGTTTTTAACATCTGCATCATGTCCGGAACAGAACGTCCGTTGGCATAATGCGCAAAGAACAGAAATGAGGCGGTTTGCTTCATCACATTATACACTTGGGGAATGTAATCATCCATGACAACTTTGAATGAGGCACGCCCGTCAGGTGAAGTGAAATGTTCCAGCTCCCTTTTGCACAATATTGCAGCGGCATACAGCACATGAGTCTTATATCCCATGTCATATTCCAAATCATCGCGCCGCTCCTTTGCCTCAGTGGGATTAAAAGTGGCCATATAATCCAAAAACTGATGGTATTCCTCCTCTCCCGCACAAGTCAGTCCAAGCATCGAATCCAGCAAACGGTCCGCAACACGGTCCAATTGATCTATTTCCTGCACACCACGTTCCATCATCTCCTGCAATAACGCCCAATTGATTCTGACGTTTTCTTTTTCCAGCTCTATCAAGCGTCTGATGTCTTCAAAAAATTGTTCGTCCATGATTGTCTTCACTTTTTTCTTATTTCTATTTTTTGCAAAAGTACTCAAAAATAAAACACAAATTCCCTCTTCAACTGATATTTTCCAACACAAAAAATTGCTATTTTTGCAGTATGGTTACAACCATTAGTATTAACATTTAATTTTTTGGAAATGAAGAAGTTTGTATGCGACACATGTGGTTATGTGTATGACCCTGAAGTGGGGGATCCGGACAATGGCATCGCCCCGGGCACACCGTTTGAAGAGCTCCCT
>JAEEGL017450403.1_pt1 | contig 14715 bp, 12 predicted proteins | sample 9134231 | NCBI WGS metagenome assembly JAEEGL01 (sample SAMN16246548, study PRJNA631951) | gut metagenome | biome: gut microbiome; feature: rumen; material: fiber-attached | host: Bos | place: Iran: Karaj | collected 2018-10 | reverse complement strand
AGGTTTTCGGGAGCATGTTCAAAAAACATAAACTGCGGATAATCCGGGTTTGTTTCGACCGTCATACCGTCGGTATTGGCAATTTCAAAGAAGATGCAGTCCATCGTGTCTGTGAAATTCTGATGATCAATATTTTTCACATACCAGGTTGTATCTTTAAGAAATGTGGTTGATGCATCAATAACACGGTCGGGTGAAATATACTTTTCGTTGCCTTCTGCGGTGGCCTTATTGATATAAGCGGCTGAAAAAGTTTCGCCGACCTTTGTGCAGGTTGTGCCGAGACCTGCGTAATCCACGCGGCACATCTGATCTGAAAGCACATCGCTGTCGGGTGAAAGCGGATAACTCTGGAAGCCATATTTAACTACGTTTGATACTTCAACACCGCTGTCAATTGCATTCTGAAGTATTTCTTCCGCGCGTTCCATAATGTTGTAATGGTAGTTGTCAATCTTTTCGATAAGACCGGCGTATTCGTCTTCACAGCCGCCAAACATTACTTCTTTTGCCTTTTCAAAATACTTATCTTCGCACATGGCCCAGAAGCCGGGGAAGGTAGCAAAGGTTTTTCTTAAAGCTTTAGGAGTAACTGTGCTGTAAATCTGACCGTAAACATTGTTGATTGCCCAGCAGGCGTAATCAAGCCCGTACATATCGCTTGCTACTTTCAGAATAGTATTGATAGTCTGATCGGTTATTGTAAGAAAATCCGTAACCTCCATATTCACATTGAGGTCTGCTTCGTAAACAAATCTTTCTATTGACTCGGGGTCAACATACATCCTGCCGCTGAAAGCTTCGCCGATGGGAATAGCGCCTTTGAGAGCGGAAGCGTAAAGTATGATATCGCTTATGCGCGGGTCGTGATAAGTATCCCAGTAAGTGGTTGCAAGGCAGGCGCCTTCGCATCTGCCGACAATCGCATATTTTTCGCTGCCGGTAACTTTGAGAATAAGGTCCGCAAAACTGTGAAGCCTTTCCATATTATCGGTCGGGTCAAGGCGCCAGTCATACCAGAACATATATTTATTGAGCGAATTATCTTCGCCTTCATAGCGCTCTCTGATATAATCTTCGGTGGCATAAGGCTCAAACGTGCCAGAGTTGACAATAGCAAAAGTATCATCTTTAGGCATGCCGTCATTGCCGAGAGCAAGTTCGCCGAATGATTCCACCATGAATTCCTCAACGAAATCGCAGAAATCTGTCCAGTCCTGCGTTACAAACGATCTGAGGAGCATTTCCTTGTTTTCGGAAAGCAGGGATGTTAATTTTCCGGTATCAATGCCCATATTATCTATGCGGTGAAATTCGCCTTCTTCATCTACGGTGCCTATAGGGCAGCCTTCACCGTGAATAAATATAATAGGAATGCTGTCAGGGTAATTTGCCGATGATTTACCGGCCGTGATAAATACAGCTGAAAATGCAAATAAAGCGGTGAGTCCTGCGCAAATAATCTTTTTGAAAGTGTTCATTAAAAGTATCTCCGTAATTGCGAAAACTAAAAATTTTATTTGTTTATTTATGTATTAATTATATACTGTGTATAATTTTATTCAATGGGCAAATGTAACAAATTGCCCTGTTTGTTATGTTTTCAATACAGTTATGATTGATAATAAAGGCGGTGAAAAATCAGTCTCTCTTTTTTCTCAGATAAGAACCGGGCGGAATAATATCCGGGCAGTCAAAAGAAAGTTCCATCATAGGATGAGGCGCGTTGTCAATGATTTCGCCGTCGGAATTTCTGAGATTTCTGACGGTCAGTTTCACGGGAGGTTCGCCTTTTATCATCGCCTCAAGTTCATCGCCCTCAAAAAATCTGTTGCGCTGGGTAGCGTAAAGGACTCCGTTTTCACACTTTGAAGTAACAGCTGCAACATCCCATTGCCTTATGTATCCGCCGTTATAATAGATATTCGCATCCTCCATAGGTGAAGAAAAGAAAAAGCCGGTGCAATACTGTCTGTTGCTCGCTTTATAAACTTCTTCTTTAATCCAGTCTTCAGGCTGATAAGAGGGCGAAAAGCCGGATTTAACAAAGCCGTCAAGCGCGCTTCTGTAGGCGTTTACGCTGACCGCCGTGTAATAGGCGGATTTTGCCCTGCCCTCGATTTTGAAACTGTTAATTCCCGCGGCATAAAGCTCGGGGATATGCTCAATCATACACATATCCTTTGAGTTAAAGACGTATGTGCCGTCACCGTCCTGCTCAATGGGGAAATACTCGCCCTGTCTTTTTTCTTCCATAAGAGAGTATTTCCAGCGGCAGGGCTGAGCGCAGTCTCCGCCGTTTGAGTCTCTGCCCGTCATATAGTTTGACAAAAGACATCTGCCGCTGAAAGACACGCACATAGCGCCGTGAACAAAGCATTCTATTTCAAGGCCGGACGGGACTTTTGCCCTTATTTCGGCAATCTCTTCGAGCGAGAGTTCCCTTGCGGTGACAATCCTCTTCGCTCCCATATTGTAAAGTTCATTTGCGCTCACATAGTTGGTGATGCCCGCCTGAGTGGAAATATGTATTTCCATATCGGGTGTTATTTTTTTGGCAAGCGAAAGCACACCGAGGTCTGTGATTATCAGAGCATTAACACCGCAGTCAGCCGCGTATTCAAGGAAGGAAGGCAGCTGAGCCATATCTTTATTGTGCGGAATAATATTACAGGTAAGATAAATCTTAACGCCGTTTGCATGAGCGTATTCGCAGGCTTTTTTGAGAGAATCGCCCGCGAAAGAAGCGGCGGCAGTCCTCATACCGAATCTGTCGGAGCCGAGATAGACTGCGTCTGCCCCGTATTGCACGGCGGCGCGCAGGCGCTCTTCGTCACCCGCAGGCGAAAGTATTTCTGGAACGGGATAATCAAGCATTTTATTACCTCAAATTCATGCCGAAGCGCTGAAAATAAACTCCCGCGCTTCGGCTGAATAATCATTTAATTACTCTGACTGTTTGCTCTGAGAACAAGGTTTGCGTTATAATCGTGCTCCGCCTGGGTCGCGGCAAGGTAAATCTTGCCGTTTTTATCGTGGCGGAAGAAATAATAATTTGTATCGTTGGGATAGAGAGCCGCATTTATGGCGTCGTCGCCCGGGTTGCAAATCGGTCCGGGAGGAAGGCCCTGAATGGTGTAAGTGTTATATCTCTGCGCATACATATTCGCCTCAACATTTTTCACATTGGGACCGATGAACTTTTCAATGTAAGTGGTGGTGGAGTCGCATCCGAGAGTAGGCCAGGAGGTTGAATGTCTCAGACGGTTGTGGATAACGGATGAAATATCTTTCATCTGCTCGGTGTTGCCCGCCTCTCTCTGAATTATAGAAGCGATTATGATTATTTCATCCATAGTGTAGCCGAGTTTATTCGCCTGCTCCTGATATTCATCTGTCCATTTCAGTTCAAATTCATCAAAGAATTTACGCAGTACGCTGTTGGGGTCGCTGTCAACATAGAATTCATAGGTGTTGGGGTAAAGATAGCCCTCAAGAGCGAATGTGCGGTATTGGTTTTTCTGAATACCTTTTATGAACTTATACTCAAAGTCTGTGCCTGTAACCGAGCCGAGAAGTTTGGTTTTACTGCAGACACCGAATTTATCAAGTCTCTCAAAAATCTGATAAATAGTCCAGCCTTCGGGTATCGCAACATAGACGGTATCTTTGCCGCTCTGCGCCTCGCGGAAATCATAAAGATATGATTCAAGCCCTTCGTTTCTTTCAACATAGTAAACGCCGCTCAGATAAACGGGCTCTTTGACATTGGTCTTATTCATATTTTTGAGAGTGGTGAAAAGTCTGTAATAGAGTTTGCAGAAAAATCTCTGATGAACAAGTCCGTTATCGGCGAGTATGTCGATTATCTGATTGGTGGTTGCCTCAGGAGGGATGGTGACGGTCACGGTGTCGTCGGTACGCTTGAACGCAAGTATATCCTCAACGCAGGAAAGCGCGTAAGCGGAAAGGCCGCTCGTGAGAATAATGAGCACGGCAAGAAACAGAGCAAATGCTCCCCTGCCCGTTTTCCTTCTTCTCTTCTTTTTGCCGGCATCCTGCGAAGGCACAACGGTACGAACCGGCTTAACATTGGAAAAATAAATTTCTCCTCTGTTTTCCGGCTGCGTCTCTTCAATATCAAACGCGAGAGGTTCATCGTCATCAAAGTGAACCTCAAATTTCTGCCTGCCGCCTGAGCCGAAATCGGGCACAGTCGGTTCACGGCTGTTCAGAAGTTCGTCGAGTTCATCGGGGCTCATATAATCCTCATCGGATATAGTAACCTTGAAAGGCTCGCGCTTTTTTCCGTTATCTTCAGGCATCAAACACACCTCCGTCCGATTGATTTTTCCGTAATAATGCAGTCAACTTTTTGGTCATATGTATTATGAGGTATCTCATCAAATATAAAATCACTTAAGCACGGCACGGCGTAAAAAACACCGTCGTGTTCATTTATAAATCTGTCGTAATATCCGCCGCCGTAACCGAGCCTGTAAAATGAACAATCGGTACACAGCGCGGGAGTAACGCAAAACGCATTGTCAAATGCCGTTACCGTTTCGCCGCGAGAAGTGGGGATATTGTAAGCACCAGACACAAGATCTGAAAGAGAAGAAATAAACTTAAACTCCATTTTACAGTTTTCGATATACGGTACGGCTACTTTTTTGCCGAGTAAAAGCGAACGCTCGATTATTTCACGGGTGGGAAACTCGTTTTCTACCGAAACATAAGAAAGAATCAGCCCGGCACTCTTGTATTCGTCGGATGAAAAGAGTTTTGCCGTAACTGCTTTAACCTTTTTGTCAAAGGTATCGGCGGGAATAACTTTTCTTTCTTCAAGACATCGTTTACGCAGACCGCTTTTTTCCGTCATGATATCTGGAGTGAGGAAGCAAGTTTATCCGCAAAGGCTTCGCCCTTGAAATACTTAACTGTTTCAAGCCCGAATCTGACGGCACTTCCCATACCTCTGGATGTGATAACATTTCCGCTTGTCACGGTATATTTATCGCTTAACACAGCGCCTTTGAGTTCATCCTCAAAGCCCGGAAAACAGGTTGCCTCTTTGCCTTCAAGCAGACCGAGGCGTCCTAAAACAAGCGGCGCGGCGCAGATGGCGGCAACAAGTTTGCCCTGAGTGAAACAAAATCTTACGCAGTCGCACACCGTGTTGCTCTCATAAAGATTGGTTGTGCCCGGCATACCGCCCGGGAGCAAAACTCCTTCAAGGCCGGTAAAGGTGGCTTCGTCTGTATCCATATCGCAAATAATCTTAATTCCGTGCGAGCCGGTTATCTGCCTTGCGTTGACTCCGACGGTGCGGATATCAATTCCCGCGCGTCTTATAACGTCAAGCGAAGCAATCGCCTCTGTTTCTTCAAAGCCGTCGGCAAAAAACATATAAAGCATAGTTTTACCTCTCAGTCAAGCGTAAAATTAAGAAAAACATTTTCGGGTATTTCCCTGCCCGTGCAGGAGCAGACCATACCGTGCTTACTGCCGGACAAATCGCCCGGGCAAGGCAGTGTGACAAATGCCTGCGGACAGTTATTCTTTTCGGAAAGGAACATTGCATAATCCGTAACACCGGATGAAATATCAATATCGCTTATGCAGAGTACTCCGTCCGTAATTTCATACTGCGCAAAGCCGTATTCTTCATTAAATTCGCACGCAAATTCTCCGCCGGACGCATCGGCAAAACCGCAGGCGAAGTCGCGGCAAGCCCGCGAATAAAACACAGGAATATCGTCAAACGGAAGCGGATTTTTGCTCAGATAATCGATATCATATACCCTGGAGCGGCAGGTATATATAAATCCGAATTTTGAATAATAAGCGTAAAGATGCTCTTCTGCGGGTTTGAGAAAAATGAAATCACGTGAGTTTTCGGCGGCGGTTTCTTTTGCCTCTTCAATCAGCCGTCCCATAATCCCTCTGCCTCTGTATGCGGGTGCGGTGCAGGCGGCATAGAGATAATAAGAGGGGTACACAAGGTTTTTATCCCTGACCTCGCCGTCAATTAGAAAAAGCTGTGAAACGATTTCGCCGTTTTCACAATATACCACCGGAATAACGCTCTCATAAGCGGGGCTTTCGAAAAAAGAATCAACGGTCAGTTTATCATCGCCGAAGCAAGCCTGCCAGAGAGCAGCCATACGCGGTATATCTTCTTTTACTGCACGCCTTATCATAAGAGATATTTAATTGCGTCGTAAACTCTGCTGTTTATTTCTTCGGGAGAAAGAGGCTCGCCGTTTTCGGCACAGGATATTTTAATCCAGCCGAGTTTTGAGCAAGAATAATCCGCCGCGACACGGCACTGTGCAAGATAATCGGTGTTCTTTTCGTGGATATCCTTTTTTGTTTCGTCTCCGCCGTATCTTGATGACATAAGTTTCTGTGAAACATCAACTGGCATATCGAGGTAAATAACGGCGTCGGGCTTCGGAATACCGAGTTTGCCGTATTCGTAATCTTCAAGCCAGGCGAGATATTCATCCCATTTTTCGCGCGGAGTTTTGGTAAGCTGATGATAGGCGTTTGAGGTAGTGTATCTGTCGGCGAGTATTACTTTGCCCGAGAGGTAATCCTCTTTCCAGTAGCAGTGGTAACTAACAAACCTGTCAACCGCATAAAACGAAGAAGCGGCGTAGGCGTTTACATCCTCAGGCTTTTCACCGAATCTGCCGGCGAGATACTGCTTTACGAGAATGCAGGCATCATCGTCGTAGTTGGGCAGTTTGATATATTTAACCGCAAGACCGCTGCCGGTAAGTTTTTCTTCAAGCAGTTTTTCCTGAGTTGACTTGCCGCTGCCGTCAAGGCCCTCAATAACTATCAGTTTACCTTTCATAATCATCACCACAAAAGCGCAGAATTATTTCATTGTATTATAACAAAATATTGTGTACTAATCAAGTACTAAATACAATATATTTACATTATTAAAGATTATTTTATAATTATTGACAAAAAATGAAGTTTGCAATAAAATAATATGAAAACAAAAACGGGAGTCCCCCGAGAGAAGAGTGATACAGATGAAAATTGATAAACTTTGCGGTGAAAGATTTAAAGAAAGACCTTCCGACTGCGTTATAGACAGCCACGCTCTTATGGTCAGAGGCGGCTATATGAAAGGCGTTGCAAACGGAATCTATTCTTCATACATGCCTCTTCGCCGTATCACGAGAAAAATTGAAAATATAATCCGTGAAGAAATGGATGCAATAGACGGTCAGGAAGTACAGTTTCCCGTTGTAATGCCCGCTTCTCTCTGGTCCGAAAGCGGCAGATATGAGAGCATCGGCAGTGAAATGGCAAGATTTGAAGACAGAAACGGCACTCCTATGGTGCTCGGTATGACTCACGAAGAGGCCGCCGTGCATCTTGTAAGGGAATACGCAAACAGTTACACAAAGTATCCCTTTATGATTTATCAGATTCAGACGAAATTCCGCGACGAAGGAAGACCCAGAGCGGGTCTTATAAGAGTAAGGGAATTCACGATGAAAGACGCTTACTCCTTCCACACTTCGCAGGAAGACCTTGAAGAATACTATCAGAAATGCTATGACGCGTATAACAGGATTTTCGCGCGCTGCGGAATTCCCGAAGTTGTTACCGTTAAATCGGATTCGGGTATGATGGGCGGAAGCGTCTCTCACGAATATATGCTTCTCACTCCCGTTGGTGAAGACTCAATAGCAATCTGCTCCGAGTGCGATTACAGGGCGAATATGGAAGCCGCCGATTCAATAATCGAAAACGACTGCAGCGGCGAAGACGCGCCCCTTGAACTCGTTTACACACCCGATATTCACACGATTGAAGACATATGCAACTTCCTGCATACCCCTCTCGAAGAAAGCTGCAAAGCGGTTATCTACCAGAAGAATATGACAGATGAATTTGTTGTAATCTTTATTCGCGGCGACCTTGATGTAAACGAAACCAAACTTACCAATTATCTCGGCGAAGCGGTACATCCCGGTGAAATAACCGAAGACTGCGGACTTTACGCCGGATTTATCGGACCTTACGGACTTGATACAGAAAAATTCACCGTGCTCTATGATTCATCACTTAAAGGCACTCACAATCTTTCCTGCGGCGCAAACAAGCCCGACCACCACTATAAAGGCCTCAAGATTTCCCGTGATATAGGTGAAGTTGAATATATCGACCTCGCGAAAATCAAAGAAGGCGGAATCTGCCCGAATTGCGGCAAGCACTCCATCTCCATTTCAAGAGGTATTGAGGTCGGCAACATCTTCCAGCTCGGCACAAAATACACCAAATCAATGGAAATGCAGTACCTCGACGCCCAAGGCAACCTTCAGTATCCCATTATGGGCTGCTACGGCATAGGCGTAGGCAGACTCGCAGCCTCCGTATGCGAAGCGCACCACGATGATTACGGCCCGATCTGGCCCATGAGCATTGCCCCCTGGCAGGTGCAGATCTGCTGCCTGAGAGCAGATGACGAAAACTGCAAGAGCGTTTCGGACTCTCTATATGACGAAATGAACGCAGAGAATATAGAAGTGCTTTACGATGACAGAAACATACGCCCCGGCGCAATGTTTTCGGATGCCGACCTTATAGGCGTGCCCGTAAGAGTAATAGTAAGCCCGAGAAACCTCGGCGAAGGTGTTTGCGAAATAGTAACCCGCGACAAACTCGTCAATGAAAAAGTCAAAACCGAAGATGTAATCGGTTTCGTCAAAAACCTTATTAAAGAAAGACTCGCCGCAAACTGAACACAGCCGGAATAATTTAAGGAGTGTATGAAATGAAAAAAACTTTTAAAGCAATTTCAGTCCTGCTCACTCTTATTATCGTTTTCTCCTCAGGCGCATTTGTCCTTTACTCAGGCGCACAGACGGTCGATTACAATAACAAGTATCCATTCGTTTTCGTTCACGGTCTCAACGGCTGGGGCGGCGAAGAAGGAATAAATAAAATAGTCCCCTACTGGGGAGCGACAACAGGCGACCTAATGAAGTATCTCACCCGTCAGGGTTACGAGTGCTACTCGGCATCGGTCGGTCCGATTTCCTCCGCGTGGGACAGAGCCTGTGAACTCTATGCACAGTTAGCGGGCACAACAGTTGACTACGGCGAAGCGCACAGCGCCGCACACAATCACAGAAGATTCGGACGCACTTACGAAGAGCCCCTTATTGAAGGCTGGGGAAGTAAAGACACAAACGGTCAGATAAAGAAAATCCATCTTATCGGCCACTCATTCGGCGGCACTACCATCAGACTTCTCACTCACCTGCTCACATACGGCTGCCCCGAAGAAGTGAAAGCGAGCAAGGGTGATGTTTCGCCTCTCTTCACCGGCGGCAAAGAGAATCTTATTGAAAGCATAACGACAATCGCAACTCCGCACAACAGTGCCACCTGCTATAAACTTGTTACCGAGATAGAATTATACAATACTTTCAAATATTTCAGTGCTTTTTACTGCGCAACACTCGGCAGATCGCTTCTCAACGGCGTCATTGTTGACTTCCATCTTGAACAGTTCGGCATTTCAAACACACCCGGAAAGATGGATGCTGATTTATATTTCAAGTCAATAATAAACTACATCAAAAACAGCGATGACACCTGCATTAATGACCTTACCCCTCTCGGCGCAAAAGCACTCAATGATATGATAAAAATGAGCCCCAATGTTTATTACTTCTCATATGCGTTTGACGCAACTCACGAGGGTGAACTGACAGGTATGAGATGGCCGGACTATGATGCCAATCCCGTTATTGCTCCCATAGGCATCTGGATAGCTCATCACTATGAATACACCGAGAAAGATACCGGTCAGATTTATGACAAGACCTGGAACGCAAACGATATGCTCAGCAATACCGAGAGCGAAAAATATCCGTTTGACGAGCCTCACACAGACTATGATATTTCAAAAGTACCCGAGCCGGGAATCTGGAATGTATTTCCCGTGCAGAAGGGCGATCACGGTCAGGCTGTAGGTCTGCTCAATGACAGAAGAGAAACAAGAGATTTTTACAGCGCTCACGCTGAACTTCTCTGCTCAATTGAAAAATAAAACTTAAGGGCTGTGAATAAAACTCACAGCCCGATTTTCTTTTATATTATTGACAAACACGAGCGATTATGAAAAAATGAATACATAACTTTCAACAATAAAGAAAGCGGTGATTTTATGACAAAAGAGGAAGCAAGAAGAAAAGCAAAAGAAACTGTGGCAAAAATGACAAACGACGAAAAACTGTCACAGCTTGTGTTTGACTCCCCTGCAATCGATAGGCTCGGTATAAACGAATACAACTGGTGGAATGAAGCACTTCACGGCGTTGCAAGGGCGGGCACAGCCACCGTTTTTCCGCAGGCTATAGGTCTTGCGGCTACATTTGACCCCGAACTTCTTAGCGAAATTTCGGATGTAATATCAACCGAAGGCCGCGCAAAATATAACAAGAGCGTTGAATACGGCGACAGAGATATATTCAAAGGTCTCACATACTGGTCGCCGAATATCAATATATTCAGAGACCCGCGCTGGGGAAGAGGTCACGAAACCTACGGTGAAGACCCCTGCCTCACTTCGATTATGGGCAAAGCATTTATAAAAGGTCTGCAGGGCGACGGCGAGTTTTACAAGGCCTGCGCCTGCTCAAAGCATTTTGCGGTACACTCAGGTCCCGAAGATTTAAGGCACGGCTTTGACGCAAAAGCGAGCAAAAAAGATATGGCTGAAACCTATCTTCCCGCATTTGAGCAGACCGTAAAAGCCGGTGTCGCGGGAGTTATGGGTGCTTATAACAGAGTAAACGGCGTACCCTGCAACGCGGACGAACATCTTATTACAGACGTGCTTCGCGGTGAATGGGGCTTTGACGGATATTTCGTTTCGGACTGCGGAGCGATAGAAGATATTTACGAGCATCATAAATACAGAGATACGCCCGAGGAGTGCGCCGCCTCCGCTCTCAACGCAGGCTGCGACCTCAACTGCGGCAGTTACTTCAGGCATCTGTATGAAGCATACGAAAAAGACCTTGTAAGCGAAGAAAGAATTACCGAAGCGTGCGAAACGCTTTATACAATAAGATATCTGCTCGGCGAATTTGAAGAAAAGAATCCCTTTGCAGACATATCTTACAAAGAGGTTGACTGTGAAAAACACAGAAAACTCAACTTAAAAGCCGCGGAAAACACACTTGTTCTTCTGAAAAACGAAAACAGTTTTCTGCCGCTTGACAAAGAAAAGAAATATTCACTCGGCATAATCGGGCCAAACGCAATGAATGTGACAGCGCTCGAAGGAAACTACGAAGGAAGAGCGTCAGAGTATATCACCGTTGCCGATGGATTCCGCAGAGAATTTGCAAACTCCGAAATCAGAAGTGCAGAGGGCAGCAGGCACAGAGAAGAGCACCGCTGCGACTGGGACGGTTTCAAATATCTTGCTTCGGATGCCCTTGCAGTTGCAAGCGTGAGCGATATTGCCGTGCTCTGCCTCGGCCTTGACAGAAACTACGAAGGCGAGGGCGAAAGCGGCGACAAGAGCGACATATATCTGCCCGAAACACAGAGAAGAATGGCGGAAGCTGTTTGCGATATCTGCGATAATGTAATCGTGGTACTTATGAGCGGAAGCAGTATAGATATCGGTGAAAAACTCCGCAATAAAGCTAAAGCGATAATTCAGGCATGGTACCCCGGAGCGCTCGGCGGTCTCGCCGTAGCAAAAGCAGTTGCAGGAGAATTCTCTCCCTGCGGCAAACTGCCGATTACCATATATGATGCCTCAACACCGCTTTCCGAATTTACCGATTACTCAATGAAAGGCCGTACCTACCGCTATAATTCCTCCCCCGTTCTCTGGCAGTTCGGATTCGGACTCGGCTACTCAAAAACAGAATTCAAGTCCGCTGAAATCAGCGAAGTTACGGACGAAAACATAAAAATCAATGTTCGCCTTGAAAACACAGGGAAATATGATACGGCTGAAAAGATTCAGGTTTATGCGAAGTTTACCGATTCCAGAACAGACACGCCTATATATCAGCTTTGCGGCATAAAAGCGGTAAATGTGCCCGCAGGAGAAAAAGTCGAGACAGTTGTAAATGCTGACAGATACTGGATAAAGGCTGTACTTGAAAGCGGAGAGAGAGCAGAGCCCGACGGAGAAATAACACTCTTTGTGAGTGCATCCCTTCCCGATAAGCAGAGCATTGAGCAGGGCGCGCCCGAGCCGGTAAGAATCACTTTCAAAGCATAACAAAAACAAAAAAAGCAAAGCAAAAGAGCACCGGTTACCACTCGGTGCTCTTGTTAATTATCATTTAAATTCTTATCCGGGTTTATTTATAACCAAACATCGGAATCACGAACTTTCAATGAATTTTCTGATATTCAATTTTACCGTTTCCCTCGCAGCCGAAAAGTTTTTTCTTCTGTCCCTCAAAGGACCCATCCGGCTCCGCACGGGAGATCCGGCTCTTATTTCTTTAACTCTCCGGCTGCGAGTTCCTTAAATGTTAAGCACATTGGAACTCACCTGCCTTTCATGTCAGATTCTGTCTTCCGGTGACATTGTATATCTGATGAGGGACTTAAGATTTTGCCCTTCCCTCTTTTCAACTATATATTAGCACCCTTTATGCAATTTGTCAAGAAGTTTTTCACAATTTTATAGTGAATTTGTGAAAATAATCAGTATTTTACCGAAAATATGCTTATTTTCGCCTTTTTCGGCTGTTTTTCGCCGAAAAAATGCCTCCGGTTGATTATTCCGGAGGTATTTTTGCTGTTTTTTTGTTATTTTGCACCTTATCAAAGGCTGTCTTTCTTTCGGACAGCTCTGATTACGCCGTCATTTACTTCCATAAGGCAGATTCTGGCATTTCTTCTGTCACCGGGCAGGCCGTCATACTCTCTGTTTCTCGCGTGATAAACAGCGTACCATCTGCCGTCATATTTAATCATAGAGTGGTGGCCCGCGCCCTCCTCCCACTCGTTACTGCAAAACACGGGAGCGTAAGTGACATCATCGGGATATTTTTCGAACTTGATTTTAGTCAGATCTGTTTCATCTGTTTTTGCCCTTGCATATCCGATGAAATAGTGCTCGTTTTCATAGCAGGAGCCGCTGTACATAACATACTGCCACTCCCCTTCTTTGAAATAAAACGCGCCTTCAATCGTATGCCAGTGCTCGCCTTTGCGGTAACGGTCGCGCCTGTATATTTCTTCATCGAGCGTGGGCACAACAACCTTTACGGGATTTCCTTCGGGAGTATAAGGGTCAAGCAGACGGTCAACAACTATGTGCGTGCCGGGCCTTTCCGTATGGAAATCGTTCGTTGAATAGAAAATGAAAAGACCGCTTTCGTTTTTCACCACATGGGAATCAATGGAAAAAGGGTGAAGAAGCTGCTTTGCATCCGTAAACGGACCGAGAGGATTAGAGGCAGAAGACACGTGCATAGTCTGCCTGTGCCCGCCCTCATCGGGCGTATCGCCGTAAAACTCAAACGAGCAGTACATATAATATATGCCGTCAAGTTTTATTACACTCGGTGCCCAGAAATCGGACACACCGGGGAAAGTGAAAACCATACCTTCTGATTTCCAGCCGTCAAACAGGCTGTCGGACGAATAGGCGTAAACACCGTCACTGCCGGTAGTGTAGATATAAAATCTTCCGCCGTCTTCAAATATGAAAGGGTCCGCCTGACCTATGTAGTTTTCTCTGTTTATTTCAAGTAACTGCATATTATATTTCGTAATCCACTGCTACGCTCGTTTCCCTCACAGCGTGCATAAAGGGCTTTACGACCGAGCAGTGATATTCGTCTTTCTGATATTCTTCAAGAGCCTGCATACTGTCAAGAGTTACCTGCAGGATAACATCGTATGAGCGCTCCGAGTGAAGAAGGTCTGTGCCGACCTCAATCTCTCTGATAAGAGGCACATTTCCTTTCATTGAAAGCAGCACTTCTTTTGCCTTTACGGCAAGTGAAGGGTCTTTGAGTTTGAAGCATACTATGTGTTTTATCATATTATTCTACTCCGAGTACGCAAAGCACAATACCGAATACACCGAATAATTTCTGAAGCGCCATAACAAACTTATCGAGCACAATGTACAGATTTGCTTCCGCCTGGCTCTTGCCGATTGCATCAGCGTAGTCCTTGTTTGCGGCGGCCATCTGATTAACCGTGATAACTTCGGTTGAATATGTCTTTGTGTTTTCATCAATCGTGATAAGACGGCAACCGTGATTGATTTCGGAACTGTATGAATGATAAGTGATGGCGGGAGTGTTGATTATATGAACGCCTTTTATTTCAACATCATAGGAATTGGTGTGGTCGTGACCTACAAACAGAGCCTGGAATTCGCCTTTTTCAGCGAGGGCGTCAACCTGACCGTAATTATAGTAACCCGGGCAGGGCGCTTCGTTGAGGTAGCCGGTGAAATTGTTGAGTTTGGGTACATAAGTATAGTTTTTGCCGTAGAAACTCTTTCCGAGGTCTCCGAGATCCGTCGGAGAACTGAAATAGAGATAATCGTAAACATCGCCGGGCACGATATGCTGGAAACCGATTGCGGGCACATAGTTCCCTGTTTCCTCTTTCAGAGCCTCTCTCTTGTTTCTGTACCAGTCGTTCTGTTCTTCAAGAACGCAAGCGTAGCCGAGT
>JAEEGL016354968.1_pt1 | contig 14715 bp, 13 predicted proteins | sample 9134231 | NCBI WGS metagenome assembly JAEEGL01 (sample SAMN16246548, study PRJNA631951) | gut metagenome | biome: gut microbiome; feature: rumen; material: fiber-attached | host: Bos | place: Iran: Karaj | collected 2018-10 | reverse complement strand
TTCAATAGAAAAACTCCATTGCACAAAAAGTTATGTGCCATGGAGTTTCTTTTTCGTTTTGTTATGCAATTGCTATAAGTCCGACTTTTTCCATGTAATTGTCATCTGCCATTACAAGTGTTTTGTCGAAAACTTCAAGTAGAGGATGTTTTTCATACTTGAATGTAGACTGTCTATCTATAACCTCTTCAAGAGCATATTCAAGATCTGTGAACTGCTCTTCACGGATAAGATTAAGCGCCTGCTTACACATAGCCTGTTTCTTATTTCCGTTTGTGATATCAGGAGCAATCTCATTTAAGAGATTCTTGAGCTTAACTACGCTTATAATATCTGCAGCAGCTTTAACCGCATCGTTTGTAAGCATATAAAACACTTCTCCTTCACCAAGAACGACAGTATCTTCAATAATTTCATCCTCATAGTAAGATGATGGACACCCCAGTTCTTTATAAGTATCCTCAATAGCATACTCAATATCACTGTACTGTCCTGTTACAAGAAGAATTAAAGCATCTTTAGCAATCTGCTTCGCCTGCTTTGCAGAAATATATCTACAAAGTGAAGTGTGAATACTCTTATAATTGCTTCGCACGTACTTTCTAGCATACTGTGCAAGCTCATATTCTACTTGTGTTCTAAAGCATTTTTCAGCTTCTTCCTTGTTGATTCTAAGACACGTTCCATCCTGCATCATTACCTTTAACAATTTTTCCTTCATTTCCTTTTTCCCTTTCTGTGGCTTTTCCACGGTCATTTCAAGACGCAAAAAGGCGGCTACCGAACTAAATCCGATAACCGCCTATAGCGCAAATAACATAGTTTCTTATATATAATATTTCAATTATTATATTATACTCTTTTAAAACTATAGTCAACCTGTTACCGTAATTATGTCTTCATTTGCTTCTGTCTCACCATCATCCATACTTATGCCTTCAATTTCTGTGTCTGTATTGTGATATACCTTAACAGTATATGTTCCTGCTTTCAGATAGCTCATATTGTAGTAATAGAGCTTCTGATTAGAATCCGTATTCTTAAGGTTATATGTCTGCCCATCAGGAGCCACAACAACTCCATTAATATCCCCTTCTCCCGAATAGATAACTTTAAATGTTTTATTTCTTGAATCTTCCGAAAGTACAAACACTTCATCCACTTCGGTTTTTTCCTCATCAAACTGCGCGGATTTCACTGATACATCTGTAACTGATACTGTCTTTGGTGAAACATATACAAACCACTTTCCTGGTATTGCAGTATCAAATGTTGCAGAATAGACCATACCAAGCTCAGTAGTATAACTACCCTTATATGTGTTTGATACCTTTTCATTAGTAAGTTCGTAGGTAGTTCCATCCGGTGCTTCGGCAATGACTTCTATTTCGTTATCTTCTATTGTTGAAGGATCTACTGTAACATTTATAGTTGCATCAAGTGTTGTCATATCAAATTGCACAGAGTACTTTTGAGCATAAGCATAGCTTTCTGATACGCTTGTAAAATATGGCTCATTCCACTCATCAAGTTCAGGTTCTGCGCTTCCATCCCTTTCATGTGCTATATATTTGAAAATCCCTTTTCCACCAATCTTGTACCAACCAGTCTTTAGATCGTCTGGAAGATTTATTTCAACATATCCGTTCTTAGTCGATGCTATATCGCTTAATGAATAAAGCTCATACGCTTGCAACATATGAACATTAGCGGTAAATACATCACTTTCAAAATAAGTTCCTGAGTAATAATCAATTTGATAGTTTCCATCTTTTTCAAGGCAAGTAAACACACCTGCCTCATTGACCATATCTTTTGATACAGATGTTGTATTTATCTTTTCTATTCCAAAGATTTCTGATTTATCTTCTTTAAAAGTTAACTTTGCATCTGAACCTGATACAACATCTTTAAGCTCAAAATCAAATCTTTCGCTGCTTGTATCCCAGGTCATATTGTATGTTCCGATACTGTATCCAGTATCTTTAAATCTTTCAAGGCTTGTCCCTGTCAGCTCTTTTTCCGAAGAAGCATATGCAATAACCTCTCCCTTATAGAGTGTTGGTACAAGACTCTCATCCTGCATAAGCCAAACAATTCTTGAAAGATCAAGCTTGTACGCACTTCCTCCTGCTGTACCTCCTGCATTATATACCGCATAAAAATCTGTTCCGCTTTTTACATAAAAGGTGTCTTCTGCAAGCTCTGTGTTTTTTACAGCCTGTAATTCATATTTATTCTTTTTCTCTTCAAGAAGACTATCGCAGCCAGTTAATTGTAATGAAGCTGCAATAACCATTCCTAAAAATACTAACTGATTTACTTTTTTAACCGCATAAGTTTTAAACATAATCTAGTAATAATTCCTAATTATCTTTTGGATTGTAAGAACACATGCTTGGTACTTATCTGATAGCTCTTTATATGTAAGTCCATAAGTATAGTAATCTCTTCTTATCTGTGCTAATTGTTCATGCGTAAGCTTCTTGATTCTTCCTGATGTCCTTGCCATATATACAAGTGGTTCAACTTCTCGTTTTTGGTCGCGGAGCCTACGAGCATATTCACACATTCTACTGCTTACATCGCCATTAGAGAACATTGAGTCCATTGCATTTTCAATATCCACTCTTACAAGATGCTTTTTTCCAAAATCATCTCTGATGATAACTGTTGCACTGTCTTTACCGTTACTTTTGGTATTAATAAGAACATTTCCCGAAGGTGAACATACATCTCCTTCATTAGAAAAAATATATCCAAGATATTCGCAGTATTCTCCGTTTTGAGACTCCGGAAAGCTTCTGCTTCTGATTTTTTTTGCGTCATACACTGCTGTAATAATTACGTTTTTTCTTGTCTGTGTACTTTCCATTAACATTGTCCCCTTGCTGAACTTTTTTTAGTCTTGGCCTCTCTTTCTCATTTTTATCTGCCATTTTTGCACTATGTCCTTTTTCAATTAAATAAATAGCTAATTCAATCTTTTTCATTCTGAGGTGGTCGCAGAGAATGTTTAGAATGCAATAAACCATTATGCTTATCAAAATAACGAGTATGAGAAGCGTAAATTTTTTTTCGTCTGAATTATTTGTTATTGTAATTGTGTCGATATAGGGCATATTGTTAATGCTTCCTGCCTTTCTAATTTATGCTACAAGTATATTATACTTTAAAATATAATTTTTTCAAGCCACTATTCACATATTAGTGTTTTTCCGTTAATGATGCGCTCTTTTACTTCTTTTCTTATTTCCTTAAACCAATCCGGAAACTTAAGCACAAGTTCAATGTCTTTATTAGCGCCAGATTGTCTTTCTCCTAAAATATCACCTGGGCCTCGAAGTTCTGCATCTTTCTTTGCAAGTTCAAAGCCATCGGTTGTAGAGCACAAAAGCTGTAATCTTTTATTGTCTCTTTCTGCTGATTTTAAAATGCAATACCCCTTGTACTGTCCTCTTCCAACTCTTCCGCGGAGCTGATGAAGCTGTGCTACACCAAACATTTCAGCATTGTTGATGATAATAGTACTTACATTAGGATTGTTAACACCAACTTCTATCACTGTAGTAGATACTAATATATCTGTATTTCCAATTTTAAAATCATCTAATATTGCTTTGGCATCATCTGTCTTAGTCTTTCCTGTAACTGATGAAACTTTTATCCCCGACATTTCAAACCGTTTAATATAATCATCCGTTACTCTTTCAACTGAAAGCTTATTCTTTGACTTTCCTGTTCCATCTTCTATAAGAGGGCATACTACAAAAGCCTGTCTGCCTTCTTTTATCTGTTTTTCCAAAAAGGCATATATCTTCTCGTCATTATTAAAGATACAGGTCTGTACTTCTTGTCTTCCAGCTGGACGTTCAAGATCAAAAACAAGTGTTGATGAATCAAACAATACATCAGTTATTGTCCTTGGGATTGGTGTTGCTGACATGACTATCTTATGCATTCCTTTTTCTGACTTTGAAAAAAGCGTATTTTCTGCTCCTACACCAAATCGATGCTCTTCATCTACTATTGCAAGTGATAGATCTTTATACTCAACATCCTTTGATACGACACTTGTTGTCCCAACAATAAGTTGAATAGAACCATCCTTAATTCCTTTTAGTATCTCATCCTTTTCTTTTTTCTTCATTTTTCCATTTAAGAAACAGCTCTTTATGCCAATGATATCTGCATATCTATTTAATTCTTCATAATGCTGCCTTGCTAGAATTTCTGTTGGAGCCATAAGAGCACTCTGATATCCTGCTCCAGCCATCAAGAACATCATCAAAAATGCAACAGCAGTTTTTCCTGAACCAACATCCCCCTGAACAAGTGCATTTATTCTTCTGCCATCAAAAGCAAGGTCCTTCATTGTGTTATATGCTTTCTTTTGAGAGTCTGTTAATGAAAAAGGTAATTGTTCAATGTATTTTTGTACATATGAAAGACTCTTTGCATTATACATGCTGCCTTTAGAAAGCTTATTGTTCTCCATCTCAAGAGCTGCATCAAAGCAGTACAATGAATTAAATATTAGACGAGAATATGCAACCTTAAGCTCATTAATCGACGCTGGATGATGCATTGAAAATAGTGTTTCTTTCATAGATGGAAGATGACGTTTTTTAACAACGTCTTCTGGAATCATATCCCTGCATTCCTGCTTTAAGCATTTTTCGACAGCATCCTGCATCCATTCTTCTGATATTCCATCAAACTTTGTATAAACTGGAAATATCTTTAAATTTTCTTCTATCTTCTTTGTAAATACTACGGGGTTATTCATATGAAAACTGTGGTATGTATCTTCATATGAAAGTTGACCACAAACAAGAACATCTTCTCCCTGCCACGGTTCTATTATCTTTCTCAAGTAGTAGCTTCCAATCCACATTACATGTAGTTTTCTACCAGTACCTTCCTCTATAACTTTTGCCTTTAGCATCAATATGTTATTTGTCTTTTTGGAAGATACTTCTGTTAGTGTACCTACAAATGCTATGTTCGAGCCATTTAATTGTTTCTGAAGACTTCTTATTTTAGTAAAATCGTAATATTTTCTTGGAAAAAAGGCTTGTACATCCTCTACGGTGTAAAAGCCTTTCTTATTTAACTTATTTATCTCTTTTTCTGTAAAACCTACTTCTGAAAGCTGCATGTTGGCAAACATCCTTTACTCTGTTTTTATCAGGTAATATGCATTATAGACGCTAACTCCCATGTCCTCTTTAGCATCTCCAACTACGAGCATATATTCATTACATCCATTCGGTACTGCGAAATAGCAGATATATCCACTCTCAGTAGCGCCTTCTTTAACTACCTTGTAGTTGATGTCATATGTTCTAGTAGAATACCCAATCCCCTTGAAGTAGAGTTTTTCTCCATCAAGACCAGTAAACTTAATATTTGTATAGATATCTTTCTCAATGCCTTCTTTATAAAGAGTGTATTCAACTGCCTCCCAATGTGTTCCGGTAGGAGCTTCTACATAATCATAAATAGCTGATGCTGAATTACAATACTCTTTAATAAGTTCAATTGCTTCTTCCTGTCCATAATGTCTTGTAATTACTATGTCTGCATATTCTGCTGTACTCTTTCCGCTTAGCACAGAATATTTTCCTTTAGCTCCAATAGAAAGAGCTGAATAAATACTTGAGAAGTAACTTTCATCCGTAGCCTTATTTGCTATCTTCTGGTTGTCAAGATGAAGATTTCCTTCTTCGTCTTTCAATACATCATTTTTTTCTAAATCCATTTTTTCTTCTTCGGAACTTTCTACCATCTCTTCGCTCGAAGATGCCGTTGACGCTTCTATCAAAACCTCTGTTGAAGATTCTGTTGATACTTCATCAACCGCTTCATCTATCACAATAACATCCTCTTCTATATCACTTGCTGCCTCGCTTGCACTTTCGGTGCTGTTCTCAACTTCTTCATCTATTTCTTTAGATGATTCCATAGAAGGAATGATTGTATCAACAATAGTTGCCGACTCTGATGCATCGCTCCTTGTATCGTTTATTGCTTCTTCAATTTCTGCTATAGACGCAGCTTCATCTGGCATATCTGTATCTTCTGCCTTGCGTTCTTCTACATATGTCATCTTTAAACTTTTTGCAACTGTCTCGATCACATTGCCTGCCTGACCAACAACATCATCATAAATGTTCTCTGGTACACCAACGAAAAGAGCATACTCCGTCGTTCCATCAGTTACTACTGCAAGCTCTCCTATAAAATCACCATAGATTCTTTTAGTAATTGACACTTCTGCAGTAACATCAGCAATTAATTTGTAAACACCATCATCTAGTCCTTCACTGTATGAGAAATTTTTTCCTGTTTTTCCCATCCAAGTTCCATTAACTGATGAATTATTTAATCCTTGGCTCTTATCGTCACCCTCTTCTACCATGTCAAATTTGAAATCTGTACCTTTTTCAACTAAAAGTACGATATTTTCCATGTTAAATACGATATATCTTGATGTTCCATCCTTATATGAATATGTTGTGTCTGGATCAAACTCTATTTCCGAAGAAATCCTGTTTATAGCAGTCGCCTGCGATATAACAGATGGTACTGCAAAACTAATACCTGGTACATCTGTTACAATCTTGTATGATGCATCCGGTTCTGAATAAAGTGACATCTGACCGCATCCGGTCAAAAATGTTGATATTAAAAATATTGACGTTAATATTGCTAATAATCTCTTCATTTTCTTTAATCTCTCTCTATTATTGATTGTTAATTCCGTTAATCTGTACTATTTATTAAGCGCTTTTGCTTCTGATTAAGCTTCAATAATTTGTCCTGTCAGAACTTCTTTTGAATAGGTAATTCCAGTTCACCAATCTTGTTTAAATTAAACAACTTACGAGGCATGGAAATATTTATTTTTTAAATTTACCACATAACCTTTCCGGGAATAATAAAGTCTTTACCATATTTTCTAAGTTCATTTGCGCATTTTGCATATTCAACTTCATGATAGCTTCGTTTGATTACTTTAATGATTAACATAATAATGATTCCAGAAACTAATCCTGCAACATGGCATGTGTTGTCAACATTTGGCATTACTGCTCCCATTAGCAGCATATATGCCACACTTCCGATAAGTTTCTTAGCATTTCTTATTCCTTTAGGCATCATCATCTCTGACACTATAAATGCTCCAAGAATAGCATAGATAGCTCCGCTCGCACCTACTGTTGATGCATTTATGTTTCCATTTACAAGTGAAATAAATGCTGTCATAAACATACTGCTAATTCCTCCAAGCATGTATGTTATCAACATACTGATATGTCCTTCTCTACTCTCAAGAGCTCTTCCATATGAAAGTAGTGCTGCCATATTTGCAAAAATATGCAGAATACTTCCATGCATAAGCATCGATGAAATGAGCTTAAGCCATGCTCCATTCTGAAGTGCCTGTGGCGAAATGGCCCATGTAGAAGCATATCTCCAATATTTGATGTAACATAGCACACAGACAGCAATCAAAATATACGTTACTATTGCTGTTCTGTCCTCTGTAAAAATAGTCCCTTTTACCGAATCCAATTTCTTTTGAGTAAGTACATCTACTCTTTTTTCGGCTTTTATACCATCAATAATCTCATGATATATTCTATCGATTCTTCCGGATCTATACTCACCAGGGAGAACCACTATAGTATTATCGCCATTGTATTTTCCAGCCAGCGACCTTTCGTTACACTTTACAATATTAAGAATGTGATCTTGTCCATGCTTACCGATAAGTATTCCATTTCTATTTCTTATCCTTTCATCCATGTTCTTAATATCTTTATATGAGCTAACCACAGTATCACGCTCGAATATAACAACAAATGCTATATCCCTGCCATCATCCTTAACCCAAATATCACAGATATTCTTATAAATACTATTTGTATGATTTACATATCCATCATCAGCTAGTTTATCCTTTAAGGTGGTTATATCCATAAGCTTTTGAGCCTTTCTATATAATTATCCCTATTAGTATATTATACTTTTATGATTTTATTATATAGATTTCCACTCATGGATGCAAATTTTTTGACCTAGCAGGCATAAAAATAACCCCTAATAATAGGGGCTATAATGTGTTAATTATTTTCGAACTGACTGATATTTTTTTGCGTCCCATCCGAATTGTACAGTGGTGTTACCTCTCCTATTCTTATGGTCTGCATTCATCACAAGGTTCATATCCATTTTTGGCAAGTTCTTTTCTCGAGGAAAAAGTTCTTTCTCTGTCATCCTCTGAAAGCTCTTCACATTCATATCGGTGATATTTACCATCTGAAGTAATGCAATACGTTTTCCCCGGAGCGTATTCACTCGCACTAAAAGCATAAGTGTTTATAAGTGCGCTTCCATTATTGATCTCTTTACCTTGGTAAAATGAAATTACTGACGGATGCTCTACCATTTCCATCCAGTCTGACATAGACATTTCTGGCATTTCAAAAACATAATCTGAATAATTATTATTTGACCAACTTCTTTCAAGGTTTTCATTGTTGATATAATAACCAACCTGTTTTTCTACAAGATTAGCTATATACGCATTCCTGTGCCTCGCATATTTTTCATCTGTAGCCAAGAAATCAAGCGCTCCAGGCTCACCCAACTCTTCAAACACCTCTTCGGGTTTTCCATCATATACAGTATCTTCTGTCTTTAACGATACCTGAACTCTGTTCCCAAGAAAGTATCTAACATAATAAACATCACCTTCCTGTATTGATTCGCTGTACGTAGACATTGAAGATATTTTTCCTACAAGCCCATCATCTTCAAATGTACTATACCAAACATAAAAGCCATTTGTGTCAATCAATAAGATTACAGGGATATTCTTATACATTACCATTCGATTTACAGATGGCTCTGACTCAATATCTTCTTCCAATGTAGTAACGTTTTCAAATGACAGAAGCATTGTATTAAAGAATGTGTTTACTACGTCTTCTCTTACCTTTTCACTAGCCATAACTGCATATGAAACATCGTCATTGTCCATCTTTTCTGCAGCCGATTCACACGCTGCGGTAAGAACCTGTGAGTACTGCGTATTAAGCCTTGATGCCACGATGTTTGCTGTTTCTCTGATACCAAAATATGTAGAAAATGTAATAAGGAAAGTAGCAAGTACTATTGTTATCCTTGTCATACTGCCTCATTTCCTACAGCACCACTATATGAGCAATAGATTTCAGGAGAATACGCTGTTGAAAGGAATGTATTTGAAAGTCTCCTTGCTACTGACATATTTTTCTGTCTAACTGTAACTGTAATCTGATCTCCGTTTTTCATTTTGTAAATATCATCTACGGTAAGATTTCCAAGTTCCTCTACTATCTCTGATTCACTATATGGAATGTATGCCACTTCATAATCAATTTCATTGTCCGATGGATAGTACTTTTCAGAAAGAACGACAATGCTTATATCATAAACATTGCCGGTTCCTTCAAGATTATTAAGAAATTTTCTGTAATCCTGTCCTGTGATATATCCCTGTTGACGTACCTGGTCCACGAAATTAGTAACGCTCTCATTAACAAGTGTCTGTGCCGATGTATTTATCTGACTAGACTGTTGTTGTATTGGAGCAAAAAAAGCAATATATATAGCTATAAGAGCAGCTAATAAACCCGTAAAATACTGATACATAGTACTTCCTATTCTATCAGCCCATTACTTCATGAGCTAGATTTGTGTCATTATAGTCATTAGATCTATTACTTTTTCCGTGTTTCCCAAATTTCTGATTCTGATAGATTCTATCTTCTGCATCAATAATGACCTTGCTATCTGGAAGCTTTCTAGTTGCAATCTGCTCTTTTGCATTCTTTTCAATTTCTGCAAGGGCAAGTTCCTCGTCATACTGTTCAGCTTCAAATTTAAGTTCTACTCTGCCTCTAATCTTAGAACCATCTGCAATATGAACATTTTTAGCAACAACATTTCCGGCAATATACGCTGTACTAGCAATATCTACAGTTGCATCTGAATCAATGCTTCCTTTGACCATTCCATTTATAGTTACATCGCCCTTGGCAATTACGTCACCAAGAATTGCTGCACCTTCCATGATATCTGCAGTATCTTCGCTCTTAACCGTTCCCATAACGTGCGCTCCAACTTTTGCAATTGAAATTCTAGCTGCTGATACATCACCATTTATCTGTCCAGTAATCCCAACAACAGAATCAGACACTACTGAACCATTTACAATTCCTTCAATAGACAAAGGCTCCTGTGAGATAATGTCTCCAACAATTGTTGTTTTTTTAGCAATAAGTGTTCTTTCCTGCATAGCATAATTAACACTCTTCTTTTCAGTATCATTCAATGTATTTCCCATCTTTCTTCTCCTATTTAATATGCTTTTTCATAAATTGTTATATCGCCATCAATTCTTTTGATAAATCTGTCATTATCATTGAGGTCATCAAAAAATTGAGTTAGTTTCGTGTACACATCGCTGGTGTCATCTCCAGCTCTAAAATCATTTAATTCTTCCTTGTCAAATACATAGGTGTCTGATATTAACTGTATATGACCATCTCCATTAAAGTTCAAAACATCATAATAAACCTGGTCTGATGTCAAGTAAGGATACTGGTCATTCTTTTTATCTTCGTAGGTATAATTTATACCATCTACGCCATTGTCATTTTCTGTTGAATTTAGTTTTGTTTCTACTACATTACCCGTATGATCTATGAGGGTATTAGTGAGCGGAAATGATAAAAAAATCATTGCCGCTCCAAGTAAAAGAAGTGCCCTCGATAGTGAGTAATCAGCTATAGCCTGAAGTATGTCATGCATTCAATCTTCTGCCCCGCTACCATTTTGTTTCTTATGAGATCTGCTTAAATACAATTCCGATTAAAGTACCATTTGCATCATAAACAACTCCGGAATCTCCTTCGGATGCACTTGCAATATGGAATCTTCCAGTTGGATTGATATAAGTTGATGACTGTGAAGCATCCTTTGCGTTTGCAACTGCTGTGTTGTACTCCTCATTTGACATGAGTTCTGAAATTGAAGGAAGTGTAGTTGTTGATTCTGAACATCCGTTATAAATATAACTTGTTGTGCCACCTGCAGCGTTTGTAACAACAATAAAGTATGATGTCTTGTTCTGTGCTTTTGCAATGTACTGAAGTACCTGCTGACCTGTTACTGTTGAACCTGAAAGTGACTTGATATCTGAACCAATCATTGCTGCAATCTCTGCTTCTGCCTCATCTGCTGCAGTCTGTGCTGTGTTTTTGGCCGATGTAGATCTCGATACAACAAATCCAATTAGCCCCGCAGCTAAAAGAATTGCTACACCTATTGTGATGTATTTTACAATTGTTTCTTCCATGTTATTTTTATTCCTTTCTCACATGAGTTTTGTTATTTTATAAAAGTATATTATACTTTTATTTTAAATTTGTAAAGTTTTTTTATTTTTAGATTTATCTTTGAAGGTGAACTACTCCATCTTTTTTTGTAACGAAGTAGTTCACTTATGATTACATTCCAGTCATCGAACTGTTCAACGTTGCCTGCATCTTCATGGCCATAGTTAAGATTGGGAATACTAATTGTCCAGTAATTACCAAGATAAGAGGTATAAATGCTATAAGTGTTGCAATAGCTGAATTATTCTTACTCTTTTCTTCCTGTTCTTCCTGTCTCATCTTACTGTAATAACGTCTGTCACCTTCAATAGTTGAAAATGCCCTTTCAACACCAACATTATCGATGTTAAGCAGATTATCACAATATGAATTGAACAATACTGAAGGATCTTCCTGCATTTTGTAGAGCGCCTTTTTCTCTCCATGAGGTATATCAATAAGACACTGCTCTATTCTGTACCTGAAACAGTATGTGAATTTTTCAAGCCATGTAAGAAGCTGCTCAAGATTCATTCCAGTTACATGCATCAAGATAAGAGAAACAGTTTGCATTTTTGTGATTTCATCTATCTCTTCTTTTTTTGCCTGTCCTATCTGTACTTTAAGAAGGATATCCGGGACTTTAAACATAAGTATCGCAGTCATAAAGCTTATAAGTAGAAATATATAGCTATAATATGACTTTTGATAGCTTTCTATTCTAGCTATAATGGCTTTAGCCATTGTTGTAGTGTAATCACTTCTAACCTTATATGTGTTTTGAAGTGTTGCAGCTATTTCTGATTCAGAAAGTTCATGATAGTCCGTATCTTTATTCATCTCAGCAACTTCTTTTGAAAATTCATCCATCTGGCTTGCATATGTTTCAGACAATACATATGCACTTGAATACTCTGATGCAAAATCCTCAAAAGCTGTTACCCTAGCCCTTATAAGTGCTGATGTAAATACGATATTTATGACGATAAATCCCGTTATTGCAAATATCCATTTCTTAACATAAAATGCATTAACACCTGTCCTGTCTCTTACTGTAAGAAGATCATCATTAGTACGAATAGCTTTCGTGTAATGCTTTCTGTTATATGCTTTTAATATTCTTGAAACAAATGGAATCTGCGATAGTCTGTTAAACAATGATGTTTCTTTAATCATCATTGTTTTTCTTGACTTAAGAGATTGAATGAGCATATACAGAAACAATATTGATACTACTTCAATAACCATGAATAACGTTGCATAGATTGAATTATAGTAACTTGAAAGTTCCGGGAATTTTGAAGCTGTCCAATATTCCAGTGGCTTTATAAGTACCATTGGGAACAACACCATAAAACCAAAGAACTTGAATCGGCTATTGTTTCTCTTTATATATTGAAGCTCTGCACTAATCTCTTCGTTAAGATAAACATTGTTCTTAACGAACATTGATTGCCCATCAATTTTCTTATCACCGTATTCCTGAATTGTTTGGCAAATTGCCATGAATAACATCAGAAAGCTGTTAGGTGCTTTATCAGTATATTTGTCCGATTCTTTTCTTACATTTACTGATGTAAGTGCCTTATAGATGATTTCGGCATGTGCGCCAATCTCAGGTGGATTACTGTTTAATGTAAGCTTTACTGCATCTGCAGGATCTGTCTGAACCTTGTTGTAATTTGAGATAATGCTCGTTACAAAATCTCTCATCTGCTTAAGAAGCTTTATGTCAATCTTTTCAGTTGCAGATGTTGTTGCTTCTTCAAGAAGAAGATATATAGCTACAAGTCCAGCTAGTATATAGAACATGTCTCCTCTAGCAATCACAAGTACGAAAATCGTTTCTGCGAATGTCTTTAAATATTGAAGTAATAAGGCTCTAGTAGTCATGAACTCAACTGCCACTGTCTCGGCAGGATATAAAACTGTAATTCTGTGCTTAATCCTGCCATAACGTCTTTTGCAAAGTGGCGTATTTTGAAAAATATAGCTCATGCCATAAAGGAAATTAACCTTAAAACTGGTCTTCTTTTTCTTTTTACCAAAGTACTTCTGAAGTTTTATTTTGTAGTTAAAAATGATAAGTCCGATAAGTGCTACCGCAAGCACAATAAGCGTTATCAGTACAATTTTGTTAAACATTTTCCCGCCTTGCTTTTTTAAGCTATTTTGTCATTCTTCTGTAATTCTTTTTCCAGCTCAATAAGATACTGATAATCTTTCTTGAACTGAGCAAATTCATATTCTGAAACAGTTGCTTTGATCTTTGCGATCATATCATCTTCAAATCCAAGGAACTGATATCTTCCATTTTCCTTGTTATAACGAACTACATCTCGCCAAACAAATGTCTGCCTGTCAGTAAGTCTCTTTCTGAATTCGTCTTCATTAAGGATTCTGTCTCTTTCGATATTGTCTGACTTAGAAAGGTCAGGAACAGGATACTGCTCACCAAATACAGGCTTGATGTATGTAATACGTTCCATATATCTATGTCCTGACTCATTTTCGAAATGCATGTTAACATTGATACACTCTGCAACCATTCGGTCTACAGATTTCTCGTTTGTATAGTTACCGCACTCCATTACGTTATTTCTGATAGCAACGATAAGGTCATAAGCAGTCTTAGCATGGTGAGTAAAGAGCGCCATTCTTGAAGCAACCTTTGCTGTCTGAATAATCCATGCTGCTGCAATAGCACTTGCAACCTCACCGATGATAGTAATATCAGCAGATGTCTTCTTTAAGAAATCAAGTCCGTCCTGCGCAGAGATGTGATCAGTTTCAACAAATGAAAGGATATTTCTTCTTGGATATGTAAAGTTTAAGTTAAGCTCTCTTGTAAGCTCCATTGTTCTGATAGAGAAGTCCTCTCTAATAAATCGAACAACTGATTTAAGCCATGTTGTCTTACCAGTACCCTGTTCACCTGTAATGGCTGTATTGAACATACCTTTAATAAGCCATTTAGCAGAAAGAATCGGAATATCAGCACCCATATCCTTGATAAGAGCGTCGGGTGCAACAGATGGAGCCGAGTCAAACTTTCTTACGATAAATCCAGGCCCCATAGCAAACGGATCTCTGAATACAACTACTCTCGCTCCGTTCTTCATGGTTGCTACAACCTTACCAGCGTTCTTTGAAAGAGTCTCAGGTGGCTCATATTTATAAATATTCTGTGTTACTCTCATAAGCTCATCTTGTGAGCCAAATGACAGAGCTGATACTTTAATCTTTTTACCGGAGTTAACAATCCATAAAGACTTATATGAGT
>JAEEGL015791888.1_pt1 | contig 14715 bp, 10 predicted proteins | sample 9134231 | NCBI WGS metagenome assembly JAEEGL01 (sample SAMN16246548, study PRJNA631951) | gut metagenome | biome: gut microbiome; feature: rumen; material: fiber-attached | host: Bos | place: Iran: Karaj | collected 2018-10 | reverse complement strand
TCAATGTCGCATGCGTAGTTGTAGCGGTTGAGTTCTCTGTCACCGCGCCGAAGGAAGTGCTTCATGGCGCAGTGCCACACCTCATGGGCGATGATTGCCATCTGCTCGTCTGCGGAAAGGGCGGAGAAGTATTTGACGTCCGCGAACAGATGCGTGCCGTCGGTCGTGGCGGATTCCATGCGACTGTCATTGGTTGGAATCAGTTCTAGGCGGAGCGCAAGAGAACCAATGAAAGGATGGTGTTCGATTAGACGTCTGCGTGCCTCAATCATCATATTGAGCACTTCATCCTTGCTTGTCTCAACTTGGCGTTTCTGGTTCATTGCTGGACGCCGATTTTCTTAAGCCATTCAGGGTAAGCTGGATGTGAGATGATTGCCTGTTTGCATGGACCTTCGCCTATTTTGCTGAAGATGTCCGTCATGAGCATCTGTGAATAGTCGTTGCTTAAAGCAATCGCGAATTTAAGAAGTGATGGCACCATCTTGACCTGTTTGTCACGATTCTCTGTGCTGAAATAGTAGGCGATTGCGCCGCAACATGCATATATTCTGTCTGGACGGTCTGGAATCTTGATCTCCTGTCCAGCAAGCATGATATCGCGGACATCGCGTCCGAACTGCGTGTAGAACATATTTTTATAGAACGCTAGAAACTCGATTGCGGCGGCGTTGCCGACAAGTCCTGGAATGCTGAATTTAAGTGTGCTGCTGTTGCCGTTGTGCTCGGCGATTCGTAGCATTGTGCTTACGCGCTCCCATGAGCGTGGACTCGCCCAGCCGCGTTGCAAGTCTGCCTCATCATGCGAGAAGAGCAGTTCAGGCCTGTATCTGATGAAGTTGATGACCGCCTGATGCACGTTGTTTTTGACTGCCCATTGCAGGAAACTTGCCGCATCTGGCTGGACTTCAACGTGCAGAAAACGGTTTGCCAAGGCACTGGACATGGCGCATGAAACCGCTCTGTCCTCAACGCGGTTGCCAGCCGCCACAATGTACCAGCCTGGCGGTACTGAATAGAGGTCGCCGAGACGCCTGTCTAAGATGAATTCGTATGAGGCGACCTGGAGCGTTTTGTCTGCCGCCGTGAGCTCATCGAAGAGGATGATTCCCCTGCTTTCAGGGTCGCGTGGCCACTCCGATGAAACCAGCCATTTCACGGCACCGTCTTCGGGGACTGGAAGGCCTCTCATGTCAACGGGTTCGCGCTGTGCCAGACGCACATCGATGAAACCGATGTCCAGTTCCTGCGCCAATTCGCGGATTATCGTTGATTTGCCGACGCCTGGTGCGCCCCAAATCATGACTGGCGGAATCATCCTTGCGGCATCTGCGTACTTTGATTTTAGAAACTCACCGTCCCAAAGTGCCTTAAGGTTGTCCAAAAGGAGTTTTCGCAGCTCAATCATTGTGATTGGCTTGCACTCGCTTGCTTTCTCTTTGCCGTTAGCCATATTCTATTCGTATTGAAGGTATCTGGAGCCTCGCGGCTTTGCGAGGCATCGCTTGACGTTTCTGCTGAGGAAGTCATCGCCACTGTTGGCGTAGATGCCAGCCTTGAAGTCCTCCATTGTCGTGAGATAAAGCTCCTTTCTGGCACGTGTCATTGCGACGTACAGGACTCGTCTGTCTTCCTCGACCTCAGCCTCGGTCTGCGACTTGTAGTGAGGGTAGCTGCCTGGCTGAACGCGCATGATGAAGCAGGTGTCTGCTTCGGTACCTTTGGCACTGTGGACGGTTATGAGCGTCAACAGGTCGTCATTGTCTTTGACTTGGTTCGCTTCCGCGTCAGGGTCAAGTTTGAAATCCTCCAAGAACCTGTTTACAGTCTTGTATTTGCTGGCGATTTCCAGCAGAATGTCCAAATCCCTTTTGCGGTCTTTCCAGTTGTCGTATTTATATTCGAGTATCTCTGTACTATTATAGAAATCAATGACTTGCTTGAGCATTACGTCTGGTAGGGCGCTTAGGGTGAAGTGGTTTGTGATGAAGTCGGCGGCTGGTTTGTATTTTGCTCCGATTTTTCCTGCCATGAAGCGCAGGAACTCCTCGCGTGGCATCTTTGCCTCCTCTTCGGGATCATACATCCTTTCAGCGGTCTTGGGACCAATCTTAGGCAAAAGCATCAGGAATCTAAGCCATGAGATTTCGTTGTTAGGCATGGCGAGTGCCTCAAGAGTAGAGACAACATCCTTAACGTGAGATGCTTGGAGAAATCCTACTCCGCCTATGAGCCTGTACTTTATTCCATACGTGCGTAGTGCGTACTCAAGTTTTCTTCCATGAGAGGAACTTCTGAGCAGAACCATTATCTCTTTCGGTGGCACGCCTGATGCAAGTTTCTCAGCTATCGCATTCACTATTGCAAAAGCCTCTGCGTCATCATTGTAGAACTCAAGAAGTTGCGGAGTGACTCCCGTCTCCCCAGAAGCCGCCTTAAGTTCCTTGCCATAGTCGAGTGGACTATCCGCAAGTAGCGCATTTGCAACGTTAAGGATGCTCTGTGTAGAGCGGTAGTTTTCGGTCAGTTTTAGTTTTATGCTGTTAGGAAGAATGGTGCAGAAGTTATGGACGCTCTCGAAATCCGCTCCTCTGAATGAGTAGATGCTCTGCGCGTCATCGCCAACGCAGAAGATGCGGACGGCAGGATACAACGATTTGATGATACTCCACTGGACGGGGCTTGTGTCCTGCATCTCGTCTATAAGCAGATAGTCCATGCTGTTCTGGACGGAACGTCTGAAGTCGGCCTCGGTATCCAACATTCTAGCAATGTGGCAGAGTATGTCATCGAAATCAAGGTATCCATTGTTCTTCTTGTATTCATTATAATTTAATAGAGCCTGTGAGACAAGTTGTTCAGTCTCCTCATGCTCTGGCGGATACTGTATGTAGTAATCACTGATGGAGATGCCCTTGTTGTTGATGAGCGAGAATATGCCAATCATGCTTTCAGCCTTAGGGACGAGCGACGTGCTGCCAATCAGTTCGCCTGTGTTTGGGTGGCGGAGACCATTGCGCACCTTTCGCAGGAGAACCTCTTGGTCGTTCCTATCTAGAATCTTCATGTCAGTCATATTGAAGAAACTGCTGTATCGATGCATGAGTCCAAGACAGAACTTATGGAACGTGCCTATGAATGCTCTCTTGGAGACGCCTGGAATTTCCATGTCGAAACGCTCCTCAATCTCCTTTGCAGCGCGTCTCGTGAATGTCATCATTGCAAGGCGTTCAGGCATGACCTTCTTCACTTTCATGAGAAAGAGTGCGCGAGCGATCATGGTGCGTGTCTTGCCGCATCCCGCTCCTGCTAGAAGCAGGATGCCAGAGGCGGGGCCGTCGTATGTCGCGGCCTGCTCCTGCTCAACGTTAAGCGTGGGATCAAAGCGTTCGACAGGCTTTGAGTTCGCGGCTGTGTTGCCAGACGCCATGCCGCAGAGCGGACAGATGATGCTGTCCTGCTCCATGAACTTTTCGGCTGGAATTTGTGAGTCTTGGCCGCAGTGTTTACAGTGATATGTCAAATTCATGGTTAATATGCAGTTGGAATAAGGTTGCGCCAAGTGGCGAGCACATCGACAGGGGCGTGGTCCCTATAGAGGAAATCGGCCCTAAAGTGCCTGGCTCCCGCATCCGCGAATCTGATGGCACTGGCGGTAAGGTCAAGCGGTGATGAGTTCAATATGACCGTGGTGCAGCAGTCATTGAAGGCAAGTAACTCGTTACCCTTTGAGTTTGTCAATGTCATTGATGTGAACGAGCATTCCGACTTGCCTGGGCAGGAACCGCGTATGCTTGCCATGGCGCATACCGCTGAGTATGCGAGGACGGTGTCCTGATAGAGAGGAACTGTCAGTCGTGGACCAAGAATGGCTGCCAGAGCGGCGATGTTTTCAGGAGTGTCCTCTGGACATGCGGTGACGCGGGATGCGCCAGCCTCAAGCCAGTGTATGGCCGCGAGGGAGTTCATAGTGTATAGAGGCCAGTCTGCCGTGATGCTTGAATTGCCGCTGTTGATTCCTGCATTGTCGAGAATCTCGAAAGATGCGATGTTTGTCGCCTCCCAGCGTCGCCAGCCATCATTGAAGATACGCTGTATGGCGCTCGTCCATGTTGCAACAGAATTGCCGCGCGTGATGACTGGCAGTGCAATACGTATTTTGTCTTTGCTTCCCATTCTGGCAAGCAGTGCTTCAAGATTGCGGTCGAGTGAAGCGAAAGTCGATGGTGTGAGAGCGAGGACGATTTCGTCAATAGTGTCCAAGTCGTTTTTCTCGAAGGCGTTAATAAGGAACGGCCTGTCGGTCTTGAGCGACAGTGATAACCCGCAATCGCGCGAATCTGCTCTTAGGCGTGCAGATGTATGTTTTGCCAAATTGGAGGTCGATTCGGAAATGCTATATTCCATTCGCCTCTGAACAACTGCCCAAACGTCATCAGCCGCCTTGCGGCGCAGTTCGTTCAGAAATGATTTCGGGGCATAGAGTTTGTCAGTGTTGATGATATCTATGGATTTTAGTCGAAAGTATGTGTCTCCCAGACGCGCAAACGTCTTCTCAATTTCAGCGTTCAACCTATCGGGCGAGTTGGCTGGCCGCAGAGATGGCGAGATGGACATCTCGGTCTTGATATCTGAGATTTTGCAAGATGGCATGCAGACTGTTGACATCACGGTTAGCTTGTCTGCTTCAATGGTCAGTTTGAAAGAGATTGGGTGGCGGAGTCTGTCGATGCTTGGGCGTGGCTCTGGCCAGAAGTATCTGCGTTTGACCTCTTGTGATGATGTGCATGAGATTTTCGCGCCCACAGGGAGGTCAGGGTGATTCTCTGGAAGCGGCACTTCTATAGTGCTTCCTGGATTGGCGGTGAAGACGGATTCCCATCGCTCCTGTCCGCCTTGCGTGAATGTGAACAGTTCATCGACGCCAAAGCCGTATGGCTTTTCGTTTCCAGGCAGTTCCACCTGAAGGCCGTCATGCTTTTCAAGAGTGCGATTCTTAAGAACGAAGCGCAGATGGTCGCTTGTGACATCTGGCTTTACCTTTTGCACGATGCCAACGTCAATCCCTCGCGGACCGACGATGTTCGGGTCCGTCACGCCCGTCGCCTTCTGGTCGTGGACAAAAAGAGTTGTCCATGGACGGCTGAAGATGGTCTTGACATCTAGGGCGGAGTTGCCCTCTTCGTCAGTAGCGAAACTCTTGTCAATGAGTTTTCTGTAATAATTTGTGACTGCGGCGACATAAAGCGGAGTCTTCTTGCGGCCTTCAATTTTCAGCGACGCAACGCCTGCCTTGCTGTATTCGGGAAGCATTTCGCCGAGTGCCAAATCCTTCATGGAGAATGGGCAGCATTCTCCGAGGCTCTTGCCATTTCCCTCCTTGATTCTGAATTTGTTGCGGCAGACGTAAGTGCATTCTCCTCTGTTGCCGCTCGCGCCGTTGAGCATCGCGGACATCAGGCAGAGACCACTGTATGAGTAGCAAAGCGCACCATGTATGAATGCCTCTACTTCAACGCCTGACTTGGACGCTATCTCCGAAAGTTCCTGAACCGTGAGTTCACGAGCCGCCACAACTCTGCTGAATCCCGCTTTTTTTGCCGCAAGCGCTCCTTCTAGACTGTGTATGGCTAGTTGTGTGCTTGCATGTATGGCAAGTCTTGGAAAACAGTTGTGGACAATTTCCACAACCGAAGCGTCCTGAACAATCAGCGCATCCACAGCCTGGTCCTGCAGATGCGCCAGAAGTTCAATCAGCGGCTTAGTCTCTTCTTCCCTCACAAGCGTGTTGACCGCGACATACACTTTGCGCGGACGCTCCATTGAGTGCGCGATGCCGACCAGCACCGACAACTCATCCATCGTGAAGTTTCCCGCGTCTGCTCGCGCGGAGAACTCTTTCATGCCGAGATAGACTGCGTCAGCCCCGTAATGTAGAGCCGCCATGCCGCACTCTAAAGTGCCTGCTGGAGAGAGAAGTTCCATCTATACAATATATATTATAATGTCACAGCTTTGAGCCATTCGTCGGCGAAGAGCTGGTGTCCTGCGAGCGTTGGATGAACGCCGTCTTTTGTCCAATGTTCCTGTGGAGCCTTTTCGAGGGCCTTGTCGAGAATCTCCTGCGATGGGATGAACACTGTTTTGAAGTCGGCGGCGAGCTGCCTCACGACATCGCGCCTCTGGTTGATTTCATTGACCCATGTTTGGTCAACCGCGCCGAAGACATGAACGTAGGGTTCCATCAGAACGAGTTTGACATTCGGGAGAGTGTCGCGCGTCCACTGCAGAAGTTCTCTGTAAATGCGGGCATAGCGTGGCACTTCAACACCGTTTTGCCTTGCCTTTTCATGCCATGTGTCATTGACGCCGATCATGATGCTTATAACGTCAGGATTAAGGTTCAGCGCGTCTATTTTCCATCGGGAGTAGAGATCAACGACTCTGTTGCCGCTAATGGCACGGTTGATGATGTTCCATTCGACGTCAGTCCTGCTGGCAAGCAGTCTTGCCGCGACGAGATTTGGATAGCCTGCGCCCAAACCAACGCCTAGGGGGAGGTTTTCCTCACGTGAGCGTCCGCAGTCGGTGATGGAGTCGCCTTGGAAAAGGATAGTGATTTTTGCCATATTTAGAAGAAGGATGGTTGTGCAGAGTCCTCTCTGCGTTTTTTGATTGTTGAGATTAGCGATTTGAATGAGTTGTCTTCTGCGAATTCGAGGATGGAGTCCCAGTCTGGGGCACTTCGTATGATGGAGTCCAGACCATGCCATGAGTCAGGCACTTGATCGCCTAGCCTCACCAACTGCTGATTGCGCTTGATGAGCTCGCAGTTGTCACAAAGTTTTGCGGCTAGTTTCGCGTCCTTCACAGATGCGGGAATATCATCCAGAATGCCGTCAAGTGGACCGTATGTGTTTAGGATGTTGGCGGCGGTCTTGGGACCGACGCCTGGCACGCCTGTGATGTTGTCAGAAGAATCACCGACAAGCGCAAGATAGTCACCAAGCAACTCTGGCGTTACACCGAATTTGGCGGTGACGCCTTCGGCTCCCTTGATGTCCCATGCATCTCCCTTGAGTGGCGTGAGCATCTTGACATGCGGATCCGCTGTGAGTTGCGAGATGTCCTTGTCTGACGTCAGTATCAGCACATCGGATTCGCTTCTGCGTCTGGCGACGGCGGCAATGATGTCGTCAGCCTCAAGCCCCTCTTGGATAAGCACATTCCACCCGAAAAGTTCAAACGCCCTTTCAATCGCGGGAATCTGCGAACGCAGTTCGGGCGGCATCTGCGGGCGGTTTGCCTTGTATTCAGGACAGAGCTCCATGCGCTGCGGCGGACGTCCCTTGTCGAATGCGACAGCACCGTATGCGCTTGGCATTGTCTTGTCAAGCGTAAGAAGAAGCCTCATTATGCCCATGATCGCATTTACAGGCTCTCCACGGCTGTTGTTGAGCATCGGCAGCGCGTAGTAGAGCCTGAAAATTTGCGAATAGGCGTCTATGAGTATTATGGAACCCATCAATAGACAAGCCCCGCACTCACAAGGTAGTCATGGCTGCGGCGGACAGATTCGACCATGTCGATGTTGGACTTGTCCAACTCGACGATAATCTGCTGCACGTTGTCTGGCGTGGCGGCGGCGATGGCTGGAATGTCCAGCTGGCCTTCGCCGAGCGGACGCATCTCAACGTATGAGTGGTCATCGGGATTGGCAGGATAGAATCCGTCCTTCAGATGCAGGAACTGCATCTTCGGCGCGAAACGCTTGACCATCGCGACTGGGTCGTTGGCTCCGAAGTTGCCTGCCCAGAAGACGTCCAGTTCGAGTTTTACTTTCGGCACCAAGTCAAGATAGTATTTGTATTTAAGGTAGCCTTCAAGGAGGGCAAACTCCCAGTAGTGGTTGTGCTGGAATGCCTTGAGACCAGCGGCTTCGAGTTTCTCGATCATGGCGTTGGATTTCTCAGCTGAAGCCTTGATGGTGTCCATGTCTTTGAACTGGTCAGGACCGTAACCGATGCAGACGTATTCAAGACCGAGTGTTTTGGCAGTGTCGATTGTCTCTGAGATGGTTTCGAGAGCGCAAGGAATGTGTGCTGAGCAGATTTCAAGACCTGCGTCCTTGCAGGCTTGCGCAAATTCCTTTGCGTTTAGTTTGCCGAAGCCTGCTGGCTCGACCTGCTGGTATCCCATCTCTTTGACGAGTTTAAGAACTGCGGGCATTCCCTGTTCTGCAACCTCTTTGCGCAGTGAATAAAGTTGAAGACCGATTTTGCGTTTCATTGTTGTGCTCCTTTTGGGGTTGTTTGATGTTGATGGTTATACGGAAAAATCATATCAATCCTGTCAATACGAGTGCGTTTCTGTGGACAACCTCCGTCGCCGCTGGCTTGTAGCCCAGCAGCGACTCTATTTCGTTGGTGCCTGCGCCACAGATTTTGGAGAGGTCGGAGGTGCTGAAATTTACTGTGCCTCTCGCCAACTCCTTCCTTGCCGTGTTGGAGATTTTGACTGTCATGCCCGCCTGGAATATCCCGCGCATGGCGAGAACACCACTGGGAAGAAGGCTTTTGCCCTTGTTGAGCAGGGCGTCTTCCGCCCCTGCGTCGATAATGAGTTCGCCTTCTGGCTCCGAGAAGAAGGCTATGAATCTCTGTCTGGCGTGCAGACGAATCTTGCCAGTGGGAAGGAAAATGGTGCCGACGTCCTCTGCGTTGAAGATTCTCTTAAGGTTGGAGAAGTCGAATCCGTCCGCTATCCATAGCGGCTCGCCGCAACAGCATGTCATGGCGGCGGCGCGGAGCTTTGTCACCATGCCGCCTATCGAGAAACTGTTTCCGTCTGTCCCCGATGCCATGGCAAGGACATCTGGACCAAGCTCTTTGACGACGCTTATGCGTTGTCCGAGTTCGCCCGTGTCCGCCTTGCGTTCGCGCAATCCATCGACTGTGGTCAGAAGTATCGTCAAATCCGCGCGGCAAAGGCTGGCGGTCAGGGCTGCGAGTGTGTCGTTGTCGCCGACCTTTATTTCATCGACGCACACAGAGTCGTTTTCGTTGATAACAGGCAGCACACCGCTCGCCAACAGCTCCTCTATGCACTGCGCAACCTTCATGTTCCGCTCGCGGTCGTGCAAATCCGCCGCCGTCAAAAGCAATTGTGCACAGTGGAAGCCCAACGCATTGCAAGCCTCCCTGTACAACATCATAAGGTGGCATTGCCCGACCGCCGCATGGGCCTGCAATGCGGCCATCTTTTTGGGACGGCGCTGCGTGCCAAGCACACACATCCCCGCACCGACCGCGCCTGACGAGACCAGAACCACTTCCAGCCCACGCTTGCGCAGTCCCGCAATCTCTTTCGCTAGACTGTTTACGCGCGCCGCAGGCTCTTCGCCCTTGACGTCCATAAGCAGTCTTGTGCCGACTTTCACGACGACGCGCCTGATGTTGTGCAGTTGCGCCGCCCGCTCGCCTTTGTCTTCAAAAAGATAGTCCATTATTCTATGTCTTGGATGGAAAATGACAGTATCACAGATAAATTATTAATGTAATTTATAGTAATATTCAATACATTCAACAAGGAAGTACCAAAAATGTCAATTAAAAATAAGATAATTTTCACGGTATTCATAATCCTTTGCGGATGTATGCTGATTTACGCGCTTTTCAGTGGAGGCGAAAAGAGCAGGACGACGCGCTTTTTTGTCTTCAACACTCCTTGCAGTGTTACTTTTTATGGACATGACGATGCCGTATGGAACGCCGTTATCTCTGAACTGCTCCAAAAGATGCAGGCCCTTAACGACTGCCTGAACATCTATGACCCGAACAGCGAGTTGAGCCGCCTGAACGCCACGGCATTTGACGAACCGTTTGTCTGCTCCGACCAACTATGGGATGTCCTCTCTGCGACGCGAAAGGCATGGAAGGACACAGAGCATGCATACGACCCCTCTGTCGGTCCCCTAATGCGTCTCTGGGGATTCCATGCTAAGCGAGATACAGTTCCGAATCAGGAGGAGATTGATGCCGCGCTCGCCAAGGTAGGTCTCGCAAAAGTGGTTTTTGATGACGATGAGAAGAGCGTCAGTTTTGCTGTCGAGGGAATGTCGCTCGACTGCGGCGGAATCGCAAAGGGCTATGCCTGCGATGTGGCCGCCGATATCTTTCACAAACATGGAATCGACACCTTTCTGCTTGATTTGGGCGGGAATATCATGCTTTCGAAAGTACCTCCGAAAGGACAGAAGGATTTCATCGTCGGCATACGTGATCCATTCAACAAGGGCGAGATTTGCGAGAACGTCCATTTGAAGGGCGTGGCCGTCGCCACCAGTGGAAACTACGAGCGCAGCAGAGTCATAGACGGCAAGCGCATTGGACACATCATGGACCCAGAGACAGGTCGGCCTGGCGAATTTCACGCATCCGTCACCGCAATCACCCCGCGCGGCGTCGATTCTGATGCATTTTCGACAGCGGTCTTTGTCCGCGGACAGCCCCTCGCCGACAAACTGGAGAAAAATACGCCAAACACCTCTTTCATTATCCTGTGACAGGTCGGTTTCGGTACGCCACGCGCAAAACTATGTTGTTCTTGATTTCATTTCAGCAATATTAGACTAGCATCAATAGTAATTTATATCAGTTTTAATTATCTTAATATTCATTCTTTTCAAGAATTTTTATCAAAGTCATTTGCATTTTTCATATACTCGTATATCTTTTCTTCAAAAGCAATCTAAACACATTCTTTAAGGATGTCAATTAGGAGATTAAATATATGGGACTGAAAGATGCTGCGGCAAAGAACTTCTTCGGGAGACGGGACATTCTGGCGGAACTCACGGACTGTTTTTTGTTCGGCAAGAGGCGCATTCTTCGGAATAGTCAACTCACAGACCTCTGTGGCGAGCACCCACGGATAGTTCGGACCGAGGGAGGTGGATACAGGACCGACAACCGCTACAGGGACAAACTGTTCGAGTGCGACACAGGCGACGAGGAAGTCTCGATAAGCGTTGAGTACCAAGCTAGAAACGACAGGAGGATGATTCCGCGCATCATGGACTACAACGCAAGGCTTTACGATACAACATTGGACGAGGATGGTGAGTTTCACCGCATCATGAACCTCGTGTTTAGTTTCGATGCCTCAGGCAACCGCGCTCCGTGCGAGCTGGTGCAGATGCTTGAGAAGAAGAGCGTCTTCGACAAATACTTCTTCAATTACGGCTATGTGAGTCTGAACATATACGACATAGCGGAAAAATTAGACATGCTCCCTTGCGGGGAACTGAAGAATGTGCTATATTTGTTCAAATGCGCGAAGGAGAACGGTAGATGCATGGAGAATATGGCGAGGGGTGTCATGAAGAGGTTTCGGCGAATGAGCCGCGACGCTGCGCTCGTGTGCGCCGTGTTCCTTGGATTCGAGTTGGACATAGACGATGACGTCGAGGAGGTTGACATGTGCAGGATGGTGAGTGATTTCAAGAGAAAATGCAAGAATGAAGGCCGAAGGGAAGGCAAGACCGAGGGCCTGAAGGAAGGCAAGGCCGAGGGCCTGAAGATTGGGCGAGAAGAGGGGGCGAGGGACACTTTCAGAAAGTTTGTGGCAAGGCTCTTAAGTCAGAGCCGCAGTATTCTTGAAATATGTGATCTGACTGGAGCGTCGGAAGATGATGTCCGTGAAGTTGCCTTGTCGATTCAATCATAAACGGCTACTTTTGCATTGTTTTCTCGAATGCATAGTCATGGACAGTGCATTCGAGGATGGGACAATCGGCACACCAAACAATGTAAAGTTTCAGCGTATATTGTGGGGCTTCTGGTGTGCCAGAAACGACGTTATTATTCCCAAATGATTTCGCAGAATGGTGCAGGAACATTCTGAGCGTTCGTTTGGAAGCCTGGGTGCCATATCCCTTGAGTCTTAAACACATCGGATCCGAAGATTGGACCGCAGGAAGTCATGCGCACAAGGCTGATAGTCGCCTCCTTGCCTTGTGTGCCTTGTGGCAGAACCCATGTATATGGGGCATGAAGCCGTTGTCCAAGCGACTCTCCGTCAAAGAACAGTTCGGCGGCCAGATTGTCAACAGCGAATGATATCTTACAGGCGTCAACGGGAATTTTGACAATTGCTGTCTGCGAGACTTTCCCTGCATAGCCAAACAGGCCAACGCCATCATTTTTGTAACGGCTGAGATTGTGATCTTGCGTTGCGGCAAACAATCCCGTCAGAATTGCCTCTGGAAAATATGGATATTGATATGGTTCTGGATTAAGCCATGTGATTTCGTGTGTGCCAGATGTGAGCGCGAGTGGAATAGTCTGTTTATACAATTCCTTGAAGCCTTGCGGAAGTCCTGTGCATGGCTCGGTGGCTTCAACGGCTTTTCCATCAAGCAGGAAGTGGACTTCAGGGCCGAAGGCGCGGACGCACAGACGCAAGTCGGGAATGTCATCCACAAGATTAAAGATGTATTTTGTGTCCGTGAAGAAGCAGCGCATTGTATTTGAACGGTCGAGAGCGACGTTCCAGCCAGGGAAACGAATAACGCCTTCGGCGCGCAGGAGGAAATTGGACTTGACGCCTTTGCGGTTAAGCACTAGGTTGCGGTCACGGCCAGAAAAGTCGATTACAGTCACGGAGCCGTCTTTGAAGCAACGAATGAAAAGATTGTCGGCCAGCGAGCCATCAATGTTTTCCACTGTGGCGGAACGTAGGTTGAGTTTTTTGAGGACTTCAGTTTCAAGGCAATCGAAATCGAAGGCAAGAGCACCGCTTTTCTCCTCTTGGATTCCGTTTGGTACAAAATTCAAGATTACGTCAGCATCAGTCTCTTCGTCAGGAAGAACAAGTTTCCATGAATATTGTAACGATGTCAGACTTTTCAGCAAGGACGTGAGCGGCACAGGGGTATATGGATAGCGCACAGCCACACGGCATTCGCGCTCCATGGTCGCTGTTGCCGCAGCCTCAGTCGCTTCAGTGGCGAGTTGTGGATAGGCGTCAAACCACGGCTGGGTTCTTGTGAATGGGTGGAAGTAGCTTGGTTTCGGGATGTTTCCACGATGGTCGAGAGCGGCGACGGCCATGACGTAATGGTTGATTCCAAATGAAGCGGCGAGCCAAATCTGCCGAACGATTTTCGCTGGTGTCAAGTCAGCGGGGCCGAGTGCGAAAAGTTCAGCGAGTGCGCCATGGTTGCCCTGCTTTTCGGCAGCGTACATAAGGGTTCCGAAGGTAATCCATTCGATGTCGGCGATGAATGAACGAGTGAATATTTCATCCATGCCAGGCAGGGAGAATGCGCTGAGGGCGCGAAGCGGATGACCGCTTGCGTAGAGTGCGCGCGACGGCTCGTACTCATCCATCAGATGGCCAGTCAATTCAATGCCGTGTTTCTGACACCACGATGAAATCTGCTCGACACAGCAAGTGCGGAAGCGTTCCGCAAGGAGTTTTTGACAAGGAGCGCGGAAGAACTCATTGGCGACCTGAAGTCCGCGTTGGATGTCCGCAAACAGCTCTCCGCCAGTCATTTCTCTGTAGTCATTCTCCATGCCTGTATAATATGGCATACGGAAAGCGTCAGCGGGGATGCCTCTCGTGAAATATGCTATGCCAGGCTCGTCGGTGAAAATGCCTTTGATGAGACGTCCGAAGTAATTGGGGAATCTTGCCGCGTAAGCCTCGTGGGTCAGGCGTATGAATTTCGCGACAGCGTCTGGATTCAGGAGCGAAGACATTTTCGGATTCCTGCGAACGACAGGCTGGAAGTTGTCGTCTGGATTGGCGGCAATGAACTGCAGTTCAAACTCAGGGTTGTCTTGAAGGACTTTTCCACCGCAAGTGCCGCTTGGCCAATTGAACTCATCGTAGAGCCAGATTGATGTGAAGCCTAGTCTTTCTGCCTCCTTTAGAATATGTTCGCAGACTGCGAACCATTCTTCCGAGAGATAATCGAGTTCGCATCCAGAGCGCGGGTAGAGCAGAAATTGTGTTACGCCGACTCGACGATAAGCCTCAAGCGTTTCTGTCAGAAAGGCTTTGTCGGGCTTGCCAGTGAGGGCTCCCATTGGTATCAACGGACATTCCAGAGAGTTTTTCATGTTACTATATCCTTATATATTATTGCCGAAGCGGAAGGAATATATGTCAGCGTCTGACATTTGGAAACGTAGGGCAATTGGCTTTCCTGCGAGTGCGGAGAGGTTGTTTCCGTCCTTCCATTCCATGGGAATTTCGATGTCGTCGGCATAGACGAGCTTTGAGTCTTCCATTGTGAAGCCTTGAATTGGCGCACCGTTTTCACCAATGACTTCGCACAAGATTCCGCCCGCGCCTGAGGTCGATGCGTTAAGAAGAAGATGGGTTTCGTCGCCGTCTGCGTCAAACGTCATGTATTTCGTGGTGAAAGAACCGCCCTTGTATGGTGCTTGAATCGAGACGAAACCGTCCAGACGGATTGACATTCTGCGCATTCTTGCAGGATCGTCAGAGTAGTATGCCTCAATGGAGTAGAGCGAGATTTCGTTGGGAGTGCCAGCGATGTCCGAAGGAGTCTCGATGAGTCCCCAAGCGGTGAAGTTGTTACGGTTTATCCAACGTTCATGCTGAAGGCCAGGGCGGACAAACGCCTCAGGCCAGCGGTTGAAGTTCAGACCGTCGCGTGAGGACATGAAGATGCCGTCTGAG
>JAEEGL014732043.1_pt1 | contig 14715 bp, 11 predicted proteins | sample 9134231 | NCBI WGS metagenome assembly JAEEGL01 (sample SAMN16246548, study PRJNA631951) | gut metagenome | biome: gut microbiome; feature: rumen; material: fiber-attached | host: Bos | place: Iran: Karaj | collected 2018-10 | reverse complement strand
TTCTGGAGGGTGACAAGAAACCGCCTGAAGAGCCTGTGCCGCTCTATCGCCGTCTTCTGGCGTTCGTCTGCGTTCTGGCAGCACTGGCCCTTGCGCTGCTTTGACTGAAGGCTTCGCTAACGTCACGCCTGGAGCTCCGCGCGATTCAGCCGTCAGCTTGACCAAATTCCCGCTTGCGCCCTCTGCCATGGTGCGGTATAATGATTTTGTCTTCTCCAAGGACAAGATGCCAGGTCGCCTGTGCGAGAGGGGTGCGCATGGAGCACGTGGCATATGCAGCATTATGAAATTGACAGCGAAACAGATTGCGCGACTCGTAAAGCAGGGCGAGATTGTACAGACCGAATGCAAGGGGTGCTTGCCATGCTGCGCGATGCGAGCGACGTTACCGCCGATGCGACCGTTTTGGAATCGCTTACCGTTGCTGATCTGAATCCAGACTCAATACGGCATTACCGAGAGGAATTTTCTCGTTTCCGTCCCCGTCTCGCCTGGAACAAATTGTCGGATGAGGAGTTCATGAAGAAGATAGGTGCGCTCGGCAGGGGAGATGACGGCAACCTTCACCCGAACATTGCCGGGCTGGATTGCTTTGGCGATTTCGTGACGATTATGCACGAGCTGCCGAACTACTTCCTCGACTATCGAGAGCGGTCGGCAGATTCGGCACGTTGGGGCGACAGGGTATGTTCCAGCGATCCCACCTGGAGCGGGAACCTTGTCGATTTCTTTTACCGGATATACGACAAGGTGACAAGTGGCGTAAAGACTCCGTTTGCGCTTGACAAGAACGACAGACGAATCGACGAGACGGATGTCCACGAGGCCGTGCGCGAGGTTGTTGCGAACGCGCTCATACACGCCGATTACCATGGGCGGCAGGGAATCGTGGTCGAGAAGCGGTTCAACGAGATACAGGTCTCGAATCCGGGAACGATGCGCATCAGCAAGGAAATCGCCATAGAGGGCGGCAGAAGCGATCCAAGAAATGCGCAAGTGTTCAACATATTCTCCCTGATTGGAATCGGCGAGCGCTCGGGTACTGGGCTGAGCAATCTGTACGCTCTCTGGGAACAGCATGGATTTGCCACTCCTGTCATCCGCGAGGAGTTTGACCCTGAAAAAACTATCGTGAACATCGCCACCGAATCCAATCAATCCGTTTCGAAAATAACCCGTACAAAACCCGACCAGAACCTGAACACAACCCGTACAGAACCCGTACAAGGAGCACCCCAAGTCGGCCCAACCCCGACCCAAAATCGGCCCAAGTCTGACCCGAAATCGGCCCAAGGTGAGCCAAGAATAGACATTAAACTAGACAATAAGTTAGACAATAAACTAGACAATAAGCCTGATTTAATGTCTAGTCTAGACAATATCCAGACAATAAAAGACTGGTCTGGCCTAAATTCATCTGTTCGACGTGTCTTTGGGGCTATTGTTGAAGATCCATTCATGACGCAACAAGGTTTGTCTGCAAAGCTTGACCTGTCTCGTGCTACGATAGCAATGGCAACTGCCACATTGATTAAACTCAAATTCATCCGCCGCGCCGGTTCAAAGAAAACCGGCCATTGGGAGATCGTGAAATGAGGCTTGGAACCGGCAGGGAAACGATGTTGGGGATCATTCTCCCTCCGTTCGTCCCCCATTTCATTCGTAGCGATCTGATAAAACAGGTCTGACCTTTTTTATCAAATTTATAATTGTAAAATCGTCCTTGCATCCACCGATGGGATGGGGTATAATGATTTCGTCTTGCCTGTAAAAGGGTGAGGCATACAGATTTCCCGCGCGGGTTGGTGGTGAAGAAAAAGTAGCCATTGCCGCGTTTGGGACGCGTCGAATGAAAGCGTAGGAAACTCTCACTTGAAGACGCACAGAAGAAGCACTGCCTTCGTGCAGTTTCGCCTCCTTCGGTGTATCTTCAAAGGTTCATCCTACGCACCTCACTCGATGCATCGAAGGAGGTGCTATTTTGTTTCCACCACCGCTCCGATGTCTGAAATAGGAAACGGCACGCCACCTGTCGTGCGCCGAGGGTGTCAACGTGTGAATGAAACTGGCGCGGAAGAAAAGGAGAAGTAAAATGCCCAAGATATCTTCTGTGGAGTCAGGGTTGATTGGATGTATAATGAGTTCATTGAATGTTGTCGCGCGGAGACTTTCAGCTGATGTCAATGCGGGTAACAAGGAGTGGACGCACGAGTGCCTAAAGACACTTGCGACACTGGGCCTGGATATTGGTTATGGTGTCTGTCCCTGGCCTGAAACAATGAAAGGCGAGTGGCTTTACGATCTGATCTGGTACATGGAAGAAAAGAGCGATTGGCCGAACCGCATGACAGACGTTGCGCTTGTCCTTGAATCCGAATGGGCAGAGAACATGGGTGATATCCGTTACGACTTCCAGAAACTAGTACAGGCGAAGTCGCGGCTGAAGATGCTGATTTCGCGCAATCTGTCTGTCGAAGAATTCAAAGAACTAAAGAGTGACATCGAATGCTTCCAGCGCAAAGACGAATCTGAGATATACATTTTTGCCATGTATGTCAGCGACAAGGTTGATCCGTTTAGGTATGAAATCTATCGTGTCGGTGCTGAAGACCCGGGCAAGGTGAACTGATACGTTGTAGCGCTACCATCCCGCCCATGGGATGGCAGCGCTACAAAAATTACAAATGTGATGCTACGGAGTAGACGGAATATGGGCAAAGAATCTTGTTGCGTTGCAATGATATCGCTTTTGACAAGCATGTTCGCGTTGCCATCGCTTGCGAACCAAACTACCGTCAATGGCATAACGTGGACGTACACCGTGTCGCATGGCGAAGCATCGCTTGGCGGGGGGACGTCATCAAGTTCGGCAGTACCATCATCAACCACTGGGGTGTTGACGATACCTTCTAAACTCGGTGATTATACTGTGACGAGCATCGGGTCTTATGCGTTCTCCTATTGCCGTGGTCTGAAAAGCGTGACGATACCGGATAGTGTGACGAGCATCGGAGAATCGGCATTCTCCGGTTGTAGCGGATTGGAGACAATGACATTGCCGTTTGTCGGAGCCAGGCGCGGCAACTCCGGTTCACGCGATTCCCTGTTCGGCTACATCTTCGGCTCGTCATCTTATTCTGACGGGACAGCAACGGCGCAATGCTATTCAAGTTCGTCGTATGAGACATACTACATTCCCTCTTCATTGAAGACTGTTGTGGTTACGGATGAAACGTCACTAGGGTATGGCGCGTTCTACGGTTGCAGCGGGTTGACGAGCGTGGTGTTACCCGACAGCGTCGCTAGCATCGAGTCTTCTGCGTTTTATGGTTGCAGCGGGTTGACGAGCGTGACGATTCCTCAATATGTTTGCATGAATCGATTGTCGGCCATTTTCCCGGCTGCGTATAGTTCAATCACGAAGGTTGTCATTTCCGACAGCGTGACGAGCATCGGGTATTCTGCGTTCTACGGTTGCAGCGGTCTTACGAGCGTGACGATACCGAACAGCGTGACGAGCATCGGGTATGCTGCGTTCTCCGGTTGCAGTGATGCTCTTTATGACGTGACAACTATTCCTGGCGTGAAGTTGGTGGATGGATGGACGGCTGGATATACTGATTCGCTTTCTGGCAGCCTCGATTTGACAGGTGTTCGTGGTATCGCGGATGAAGCGTTCTCCGATTGCCGCGGGCTAACGAGCGTGACGATACCGGACAGCGTTACGAGCATCGGGCTGTATGCGTTCTACGACTGCGCCAACCTTACGAGCGTGACGATACCGGACAGCGTCACGAGCATCGGAGATTATGCGTTCTACGGTTGCAGCGGGCTTACGAGCGTGACAATACCGAACAGCGTAACGAGCATCGCGTCTTCTGCGTTCTCTGGCTGCAGCGGTCTTACGAGCGTGACGATACCGAACAGCGTGAGAAGCATCGGTGGTGAAGCGTTTCGTGGTTGCAGTGGGCTGATGTCGATTGTGGTTGATGCTGGCAACGCCAATTTTCGGTCGGTAAATGGTTTGTTGGTTTCTAAGGACGGCGAAACTCTTATTTCGGGTGTAAATGGTGACGTGACGATACCGAACAGCGTAACGAGCATCGCGTCTTCTGCGTTCTCTGGCTGCAGCGGGCTTACGAGCGTGACGATACCGGACAGCGTGACGAGCATCGGTTCTTCTGCGTTCTCCGGTTGCAGCGGGCTGACGAGCGTGACGATACCGGACAGCGTCACGAGCATCGGTCGTTATGCGTTCTACAATTGCAGTTCTCTTACGAGCGTGACGATAGGAAACAGCGTAACGAGCATCGGGTATCAAACGTTCTCCGGTTGCCGCGGGCTTACGAGCTTGACGATCGGTAAGGGCGTAACGAGCATCGGGTATCAAACGTTCTCCGGTTGCCGCGGGCTTACGAGCGTGACGATACCGAACAGCGTGACGAACATCGGGGGGGGCTGCGTTCTGGGGCTGTAGCGGGCTTAAGAGCGTGACGATACCGAACAGCGTAACGAGGATAGGGCTTGAAGCGTTCGTCTTTCGACGCTCTTTATGATACGGCCTCTATTCCCGGCGTGATGTTAGTGGATGGTTGGACGGTTGGCTACACGGACTTTTTTTCTGGCAGTCTTGATTTGACTGGTGCACGTGGCATTTGTGATGGTTCGCTTGGGGAAAACGAAAAGCTCACTAGTGTTCTGATACCTAACAGTATCAAGCGTATTGCTGATGAGGCGTTTGCGGTTTGCCATGGACTTACGAGCGTGATTATTAGCGACGGCGTTACGAGCATTGGGGAAAAGGCGTTCTATAAATGCAGTGTACTTACGAGCGTTACGATTCCGAACAGCGTCACGAACATAGCGGAAAACGCGTTTAATGGCTGTGACTTGCTGTGGACATCGTGGTACAGGACCCTGCAGAATTTGTCGGCGACGAATGGAGGCTCGGACAGTGTGTCGGATGCTCGCTACTCTCTTGCCGGAGTGCCATCGGACCGGGCCATTGCAAGCGTTACTGTGAATGGAGACACAGTGCTGGACAAGTTCGTGCTTGTCAACGGCAAGGTCTACGATTCTGTCGTTCGGATTGAGAACAATGCGTCGAAGGACGTCAAAGTTGCGCTGCCGGGCGGCTATGTCTACGAGACGTTCAAGGGCGCAAAGCCGCTTACGATTCCAGCTGGAAGTCGGAACATCCTCACTATTACGAGAACGGCGGACAAGACCTTTCTTGTGTCTCGTCGGGAACTGGAGAAGGTCCAATGAGAGCCTTCGTCAGTCTTGTCGTTGCGTTCGCGTGTCTCTTCGCTAACGCCATGCCCCTCGGATTGCGTACAGCTATGTGGGGCGAGGGGGACTATGAAACGGAGGTGTCCGTCATTGAGTCATACACCGTTTCGTTCAATGCCAACGGCGGCAGTGTTTCGCCGACAACGCGTAAGGTTGCAAAAGGCGCGGCGGTTGGGGCTTTGCCGAGGGCTACGAGGAATGGATACAAGTTTCTCGGATGGTTTACCGCTGTCAGAGGAGGCAATCAGATATATTCCTCCACGGTTGTGCTGGGCAATGTGACGTATTATGCTCATTGGCAGAAGGAGTCCTCGTCGGAATCTGATGAGGCATTGTACGATTCCGTTGTCGGTCCTGCGCCGACGATGGCGGCGAGCGAGTATAACGGATATCTCGTCGATGCGAAGGGAGAGGTGAAAGGGACGATTCTGGTGAAGGTCGGGAAGCCGGGGAAGAAGGACGGAAAGGCGTCCGTGAAGGCGACGGCCCAGATCGGCGCGAAGAAGGTGACGATGAGCGCGGCGGACCGGGGCAAGGCTGTTGTTCGGACTGACGGTCCGACGACTGTCGCGCTTGTCGCGGACGGCGCGAGGGCGGGGAAGCTCACGATGAAAGGCGGCGTCTTTGACGATTCGAAGGCTGGGGCGAATCCGTCGGGACTGAAGCTCACTTACTCTGCGAAGGGCGACTCTTTCAAGGGATCGTTCAAGGCGTATTCAGTTGTCGGCGGCAAGCTGAAGGCGACAGCGGTCAACGTCTCGGGCGTCATGATCGGCGGCAGGGGCTACGGCACTGCGATGATCAAGAAGCTCGGTTCTGTGTCGATTTCGATAGAGTAGCGGCCCGCACGCGCTCACGCGTGAAAGTCCCGGCGGCGGCAGTTCTTCTGCCTGCCGGGGCCGGACTGCTCCTTCAGCCCGACTGGAAGACTCGAGAATTCTTACTTCGCCAAATGAACTCGCCCGCATAGCGAAGGTCGCCTGGGCGAGGCGGAAGATGCTGAATTTTGATATAATAAGCGACCAAAGTCTGAAAAGCTAAGAAAGGATCTTCCTGCATGAACAATCTCCGCTCGAATGCCGTTTCGCGTCGTGGTTTTGTCAGGGGTCTTGCGGCGATGGGCTTCTGCGCCTGCGGCGATCGCGTCTTCGCGGGTGTCGGCGACGGCGTCCTGCTTCGCTTCGGAGTGGTGAGCGACGTCCATGTCCGGCTCGCGCCTGGCGGCAGGGCGCTTGAGGCCGGATACGACACCGACACTCTCGAAAAGACTTTCGCTTGGTACCGCGACCAGGGCGTGGACGCGGTGGTCATCGCCGGCGACATGGCGGACACCGGGCTCGTCGGCGAACTGAAGGCCGTCGCCGATGCGTGGTTCCGCGTGTTCCCGAACGACCGCGCTCCCGACGGCCGAAAGGTCGAGCGCGTGTTCGTCTTCGGCAACCACGACGTGTTCGGGCTCAAGCGCGGCAACGCCGTCTTCGCGGACGAAGAGGTGCTTCGCCGCGAGGCGATCGACGCCGATCCGAAGAAGGCGTGGGACATGTGCTTCCACGAGGAGTGGCGGCAGTACTCAGTAAAGCAGGTCAAGGGCTTCAGCTTCTTCTGCTCGCACTGGCAGCCTGGCGTGTGGTGCAACGGGATTGCCGAGGCCGCGTGCACGGGCTGCGGCGACGCATTCCGCGGGCTCATGGAGAAGTGCGATCCGTCAAAGCCGTTCTTCTACGTGCAGCATCCGCATCCCCGCGGCACAGTGTACGGAAAGGGCGCGTGGGGCATCGACGACGGCAGCGCGACAAGGCTGCTTTCGCGGTTCCCGCAGGCCGTAGCCTTCTCTGGCCATTCGCACGAGCCGCTCACCAACGAGCAGTCGATCTGGAGAGGCGCGTTCACTTCGGTCGCCACCGGCTCCCTCAGGTACCTCTGCTCGAACTCGATATGGGCGAACCTCTACACCAAGGGCTACGAGAACGGAAGGTGCAACTACTATCTTCCGGGCGTTAAGCGCAGCGACCGTCCGTCGTATACCTCCAAGTACGACGCGCCGAAGACGATGCCCAACGAGACGACCTGCCCCGACATCCGCGTCGGCCAGCTCGTGAGCGTCTACGAGGACCGCATCGTGCTCGCGAAGCGCGAGTTTCTCAGCGGACTCGAGATCGGCGAGGACTGGGTGGTCGAGCTGCCGGCGCGCGAGCGCAGCTTCGCCGTCCTCGGCGCCGCGGCCAGGCCGGCCGAGTTCCCCGCCGACGCGAAGCTTTCCGTCGCGCGCAAGACGGCGACTACGCGGGGAATGGAAAAGGACGGCTTCAAGGTCCCCAGGGAGAAGGTCGCCGCGCTCAAGCTTGACTTCCCCGCCGCGACGATCGGCGGGCAGGTCGAAGAATACGAGATCGCGGCGGAAGGGAGGAACGGCGGAAGGGGCTTCGTGCGCATCTGCGCGATCGGCGGGATGTACCCGAGGAAGCACGGCAAGTTCGCAAAGGACGTCTCCGCAGTCGTGCCGCTCGCTTCGCTTCCGGAAGGGGCCGCGACCGTCACCGTGACGCCGCTAGACTCGTACGGCAATCGCGGCCGTTCGCTTTCGGCGGCGATTCCTGCCGCGGCCGCCGCGTCGTGAAGGCGCGCGGCGGAAACTGCTCTGCGTTCACAATCCGTTAACAAAGATGTTCTATAATGTCCTCCGTCAAATCGGGAAACCGAGGAAAGGAAGGGCAGTTGTTATGAACGAAAGCAAATTGAAGGCGGCGGTGGCGGTTGCGGCGGTGTTCGCGGTCTCGGCGGTCATCGGCTACGCCGCGACGAGTCTGGCCGAGAAGAAGGACGTCTCGCAGAAGTCGTCCGAGGCCTCGGTCGTGACGAACGAGAACGGGTCGGTGTCGAGGTCGTTCACCGAGATGACGGTTTCGACGAACGGCAACCTCGTGACCGAGCATCGCCGCGAGACGCGCACGACGCTCGACGCCGACGGGAACATCCTCGCGACGACGACGAGCGAATATGCGCAGAGCTATCCCGTCGGCGACGAGGGCATGAGCTCGCTTACGGCGAAGCCGCCGATCTCGTCGGCGGGCGCGAAGGGCGAGGCGGCCGCGAACGACGGGTTCATGGGCCTCAAGTTCGGCGAGGAGTTCAAGGGCACGAACTTCGTGCAGGACGCCGACGAGCCGACGCTTGTGAGGGCCGTGTTCACTCCGAAGAAGCCTCTCGCCGGCTTCGACGACTACTACGTCTACGTGACGCCGAAGACCCACAAGGTCGTGAAGGTCTACGCGTGCGCGAAGGACGCGGTCGACCCAGGCACGAGCTGGAGGAGGCACTACCTGATCGAGGCTCTGGAGAAGAGGTACAACACATGGGCGAGGCCGCGCAGCTGGTGCCGTCCGGTGTACACCTTCGACATCGGGCTCGGCCGGTACGTGACCGTCTGCCTTGCAGGCGCGTCGCGCGACTACGAGACCGTGCTTGTCGCGTGGGACGACTCGCTTCTGACCACTGCGGCGGACGAGACGGAGGCGATACGCGCCGAAGCCCGCAAGTCCGCGGCCGAGAGGCGGAGGAACCGCGTGAAGGACGCGGCGGACGCGTTCTGACGCCCGGGAAGGGCGAAGTGCGCGCGTTTTTGGTATAATACGCAGAAAGTTTTCACGGGAAAACTGGAGAAACAACAGAGAACGCCATGCTAGAAGTAAAGAACCTCAGGAAGAGCTTCGGCGGCTTCGAGGCGGTGAAGGGAGTGTCCTTCACCGTCTCGCCGGGCGAAGTGCTGGGCTTTCTCGGGCCGAACGGCGCCGGAAAGTCGACTACGATGCGAATGATCACGGGCTTTCTGCCTCCTACGGCGGGAACCGCCTCCATTGACGGGCACGACATCCAGACGGACGCGATCGCGGCGAAGTCCGCGCTCGGGTATCTTCCGGAGTCCGCGCCGAGCTACAAGGCGATGACGGTCAGGGACTATCTCTTGTTCGTCGCCGAGATACGCGGCTGCCGCGACCCGAAGAAGGCCGTCGAAGACGTCATGGTGCGGGCGAAGCTCGGCGGCCGCGCCGGGCAGACGATAGAGACTCTTTCGAAGGGCTACCGCCAGCGCACGGCGTTCGCCGCGGCGATAGTCAACGATCCCAAGGTCCTCATCATGGACGAGCCGACCGACGGACTCGACCCGAACCAGAAGTTCGAGGTGCGCAAGATGATACGCCACATGGCCGAAGAGGAGAAGAAGGCGGTCATCATCTCCACGCACATACTGGAGGAGGTCGGCGCGGTGTGCACGCACGTCGTCGTCATCGCCGACGGCGAGGCGAAGACAGGCACGGCCGGCAACGCGAAGATTTCGGTGGCGGAGCTCAAGGCGCTCGATCCGAGCGGAGATCTCGACGTGATCTTCCGCCGCCTTACGATGGGGGAGGCGAAGTAAGATGAAGAACATCAAGACCGTTTTCAAGCGCGAGTTCAAGGCGTACTTCGACTCGCCGGTGGCATACGTGTTCCTCGTCGCGTTCCTCGTGCTGATCGGCTTCATGACGTTCGGCGTGGCGATGTTCTACGAGCGCCGTCAGGCGGACCTGACTCCGTTCTTCTTCTGGCATCCGTGGGTGTACCTGCTTCTGGTGCCGGCGGCGACGATGGGCCTCTGGGCCGACGAGCGCCGCAACGGAACGGCTGAGCTGCTGCTGACGCTGCCGCTGACGCTGACCGAGGCGCTTGTGGGCAAGTTCCTCGCGGCGTGGGCGTTCATGGGCGTCGCGCTTGCGCTGACGTTTCCGGTCGCCCTGACGGCAGGCTACCTCGGCTCGCCAGACTGGGGCGCCGTGATGTGCGGCTACCTCGGCTCGTTCCTGCTCGCGGGCGCGGCGTCCGCGATAGGCACGTTCGCAAGCTCTATCTCCAGGTCGAGCGTGGTCGGCTTCGTGATCTCGCTCGCGCTCGTCTTCGCGCTTCTCATAATCGGGTTCGACCCGGTCATCGGCGCGGTCGCGGCGTGGGGAGTGCCGACGTGGCTGACCGACGGAGTGGCCTCGTGCTCGCTTCTTACGCACTACGAGGCTCTCAGGCGCGGCGTCGTGGACATGGCGGACGTTGGCTACTACCTCGGCATGATCGTGTTCATGCTCGCGGCGGCCAAGACCGTGACGGACGGACGGCGCGGCGCGGGCAGGGGCCTTGCGGCTCTTGTCGTGATCGCGGTCATCGTTGTCGCGGCGGACGTGCTGGTCGCCTCGTTCCAGCTGCGCGGCGACTTCACGGCCGAGAGGCTCTACACGCTCTCGTCCGGCTCGAAGGCCGTGCTTGGCAAGCTCGACAAAGACGTCACCTTCAAGCTCTACGTGAGCACTTCGTCGGCGGACATGCCGATGGCGCTCAAGACCTACGCCAACCAGGTCGGCAGCCTGCTCAAGGAGTACGAGCGCGCGGCCGGCGGGCGCCTGACGGTCGAGAACTACGACCCCAAGCCCGACTCCGACGCGGAGGAGTGGGCGCAGAGGTACGGCGTGGAGCCGCAGACGGCGAATCCGTTCGGCATGCCCGTGTACTTCGGCATCGTCGCCGTGTGCGGCGACCGCGAGGAGACGCTCGGCGTCCTTTCCCCCCGCACCGAGTCGACGCTTGAATACGACCTCACGCGCCTCGTCACGCGCGTTGCGTGGCCCGAGCGCCCTGTCGTCGGCGTCATGACCTCGCTGCCGGACGTGATGGGCGGCCAGATGAACCCGATGATGATGCAGATGGGCCAGCGTCCGCCGCAGGGCTGGGCCGCGTTCGCGGAGCTCGCGAAGGACTACGACGTGAAGACCGTCGAGACGGACGTCGCGGAGATCGACCCGTCGATCAAGACGCTCGTCGTGCTGCACGCGAAGGACCTCTCCGACAAGACCCTCTACGCGATCGACCAGTTCGTCCTTCGCGGCGGCAAGCTCATCGCGTGCGTCGACCCGTTCTCGATCAAGGACATGCAGACCGCCCGCAAGGGCCAGAACCCGATGATGCAGATGGGCGGCATGGACGGTCCGTCCACGCTCGGCAAGCTGTTCGACGCGTGGGGCGTCAAGTTCGAGTCGAGCCGCCTCGCCTGCGACCTCTCCGCGTCCACAAGGCTCAACAACGGCCAGGGCGGCGTGGACGACAATCCGGCGTTCCTGTCGCTCGGCAAGGCCAACATGTCGAAGGACGACCTGCTTGTCGCGGGCCTCTCCAACGTCATGTTCCCGTTCGCCGGCGCGCTTGACTTCGCGAAGAAGGACATGGACCTCGAGTTCACGCCCGTCATCACGACCTCGAAGGACAACTCCTGCACGGTCGAGAAGATGTCCGTTATGTACGGCGGCGGCGTCAAGGACATGGTCCCCGACGGCCAGCAGAGGGTTCTCGCGGCGCGTCTCTCCGGAACGTTCAAGACAGCGTATCCGAAGGGGCCCGACGGCACGAACGACGTCTCGAAGGCGCTTTCCGAGGGCAAGAGCGCGGTGATCTTGTTCGCCGACTCCGACTTCCTCGCGGACGACTTCTGCGTGCGCATCGTCAAGACGCTGTTCGGCCAGATGCCCCAGCTCATCAACGAGAACCTCACGCTGTTCTCGAACGTCATGGAGCAGTTCGCCGGGCGCGAGGAGCTCATCGGCGTGCGCTCGCGCGGCGTCTCCGACAGGCCGTTCACGGTCGTCAACGAGCTTGAGGCGCAGGCGATGCGCAAGTGGCAGCGCAAGGAGGCCGACCTGCAGGCCGAGCTCGAGTCCACGCAGCAGCGCCTCGCGGCGCTCCAGCGCGAGAAGAAGAGCGGCAGCGAGAGGATGATCCTCTCCAAGGAGCAGCAGGACGAGATCGTGCGCTTCCGCAAGGCCCAGGCCGACACCAAGAAGCAACTGAAGAACGTCCGCAAGGAGCTCACGGCCGACATCGACTCGCTGGGCACCAGGCTGAAGTGCGTCAACATCGGGCTTGTGCCGCTCTTTGTCGTGCTGTTCGGGCTCGGACGCGGCTTTCTCAGGCGGCGCGCGTGAGCGCCGCCGGTCAATACGGAGTTAAGAGATGACAAACAAGAATCTGATTGCACTTGCGGCCGTCGCGGCCGTGCTTGGAGTCGCGGCGTATTTCGCCAACGGAACCTCGAAGAAGGGCGCCCCGAAGCTGAACGGGGAAAAGGTCCTGCCCGCGCTTGACGCGGGCGCCGTCGCGTCCATCGAGTTCGGCGACGGGCTCAAGCTCGCCTCCGGCGCGGACGGATGGACCGTGTCTACCTACCACAACTATCCGGCGGACAGGTCGAAGCTCGCCGACTGCCTGCTGAAGCTCGCGGAGCTGAAGGTCGGCCAGGTCGTGCGCGGCAAGACCCTTGACGGCGCCAAGGACCTCGTCCTGCGCGACGCCTCCGGCAAGGAGCTCACCCGCCTCACTCTCGGCGAGAAGCATTCGAAGTGGGGCCACGGGCGCTACGCCGGCTACAAGGGCGAGACGGTGCTCCTCTCCGACTCGCTCGACTCGTTCGACGGCGAAGGCCGCAGCTTCGTCGAGACCAAGATCGTCGACACGCCGTACGTCTCGTTCAGCGACATCGTCGAGAACGTTCCCGAGGCTGAGCTCGGCTTCGCGACCGGCGTCGTCGCCAAGGTCACGATCGCGGGCGACACCAACCGCACGGTCACCGTCGGCAACAAGGTGAAGGACGGCAGCGACCGCTACCTCAAGCTCGACAAGGGCGACTGGGTGTTCAAGGTGCCTTCCTACTCCGTCGACTCGCTCCTCCCCAAGCCGCCGAAGGACGAGGGCGCGAAGAAGGACGAGCCGAAGGCCGAAGAGCCGAAGAAGGCCGAGGCCGCCAAGAACGACGAACCGGCTGCGGACGCCAAGGCGGAGCCCAAGGCCGAAGAGCCAAAGAAGGAATAACCGATGAAACGCGTAGTACTCTTCCTGCTGACCAACATCGCTGTCATAGCGACGCTTGGAATCGTCGCGGACGTTCTGTGCACCATGCTCGGGACGACCGTTGCCGAGGTCGTCGGGCCGGAGTACTCGTACATCGCGATATACGCCTTCGTCTATGGCGTAGTAGGCTCGTTCATATCGCTCCTCCTCTCCAAGCCGATGGCGAAGTTCTCGTGCCGCGCGAAGACGATCGACGGCACGGAGGGAGAGGCGGAGCGCTGGCTCGTCGCGACCGTTGCCGAGCTTGCGGACCGCGCGAACGTCAAGATGCCCGAGGTCGCGATATATCCGGGCGCGGCGAATGCGTTCGCGACCGGCGCGTTCAAGAACCACGCCCTCGTCGCCGTGTCGACCGACATCATGAGCCAGATGACGCGCGAGGAGCTGCGCGCCGTGCTCGGCCATGAGATGAGCCATGTCGCGAACGGCGACATGGTCACCCTCACGCTCGTCCAGGGCGTCATGAACGCATTCGTAATCTTCTTCTCGCATGTCCTCGCGCGCGTCCTAGCGAGTTCGGGCAGGGACGACCGCCGCTCGAGCTCGGGGACATACAGTCTTGTCGCCTTTCTCTTGAGAATCGTCCTCGGCATACTCGCCTCGCTCGTGGTCTTCGCGTTCTCCCGCAGGCGCGAGTATGCGGCCGATGCCGGTTCGGCGCGCCTTCTTGGCTCGCCGTTCCCGATGATAGCCGCATTGCGCCGGCTCGGAAACCTTCAGCCTGGCGTGCTGCCCGATTCGCTCAGGGCGATGGGCATATCCAGCGCGAAGAAGACTTCGAGCATATGGTCGACTCATCCGTCTCTTGACGACCGCATCGCCGCACTCGAGAAGGTCACGATGCTTTGATCAGCGTCCCCTTGGCCTGATCGTCTTTTCCTCGCGCTCTAGATGGTGGTCACGCGTCCTGCGTGGCCACCGCGCTTATGCGCGACCGCTAAAGCCGACAATGCGCCGCATCGTCGGACACGAACCCGGCTTCCGCCGGACACGAACCAACACGAACCGTTCTATCCGGCTGTTTGAGGAAACCCGCAACATGCCGCGTTCGTGTTTTTACATGGTCGCGAGTAAGCGCAAGCCTCTTTGTGAGACAGTTCCAAGGGCTTTAAATTCGATACGTTGGAAATGAAAATTTCATACGTTGGAAATGGAAATTTCCAACGTATGTTTTCGAAATTTCCAACGTATGTTTTCGCCGCAGCGTCCGCGGCAGACATCTCTGCGTCTCCGCGTTAAACAAATAGTGGCACGGCTATTTCGCTTGCCAGTCGGCAAAGGTCACCTGACCGTTCACTGGTCGGTAGCGTGACCTTCGCCCGCCGTGTCCGCGGCGGTTTCGGGGTGAGTGAACGGACCTTGCGCTGCCTGTGTACGCGGCGTTTCCTTACGGTGTACGCGGCATTCCCTAACTGTGTACGCGGCATCCCCTGCCTGTGTACGGAGGAGTTTTGACGTCACTTCAGTGGTGAAGTGACGTCAATATACCATTGAAGTGACGTC
>JAEEGL014081137.1_pt1 | contig 14715 bp, 11 predicted proteins | sample 9134231 | NCBI WGS metagenome assembly JAEEGL01 (sample SAMN16246548, study PRJNA631951) | gut metagenome | biome: gut microbiome; feature: rumen; material: fiber-attached | host: Bos | place: Iran: Karaj | collected 2018-10 | reverse complement strand
GACTATCAGGGCAACGAAAAGGCCGATGTCGTGGCGAACGACTGGCTGGTCGCTCTGGAATGGATCATGAACTTCCACAAGAACGAAGCCAAGAACATCTCCATGCCTTCCGAAATGATCAAGGGTGCGGCCGAATACTATGCCTACACCAAGGATCTGCCGGCCGATCAGGGTCTGGCGCTGGGTCTGGACAAGTTCAAAGAGATGGTCGGGATCGAAGCCAAGGATGACTCCACTCTGGTCTACACCTGCCCGAGCCCGATGCCTTACTTCCCGACTCTGGCTACCTACAACTGCCTGTTCCCGGCCGCTCCGGCTCTGATCGAGTCCCTGGGCGTCGACGGCTTCAAGAACTGCGCCTATGATACCATGTGGTACACCGGTCCCTACACCATCACGACCTTCGTACAGGGCAATGAAAAGGTCCTGACCAAGAACCCGAAGTGGTGGAACACCGAAGACAAGCGCTTCGACACCGTCACCTATAAGATGGTCGAAGGCGGCGACGTAGCCTTCACGATGTATCAGGCCGGCCAGCTGAGCCACGTTGACCTGACTGAATCCGCTCTGGATACGATCTACCGTTCCGGCGGCACGCACGAGTTCTACAAGAACCTCGTGGAAGCCCGTCCGACCAAGTATTCCTACCAGATGCACCTGGTATATGACAAGAACCTTGAAGACGGCGTGACCAAGGATGACAACTGGAACAAGGCTGTTGCCAATGAGAACTTCCGTCTGGCCTGGTACTACGGACTGGATGCGACCAACTATCTGGCCCGCAACAACGCCATCAACCCGCTGAAGTGCGCGAACTTCTGCTACACCATGTCCAACCTGGTTTCCTTCAGCAGCGGTCAGGAATACACCGCCCGCGTGCTGGAACTGCTGGGCATCACCCCGAGCCTGGACAGCTATGCCCGTCTGGATGCCGCCAAGGCTAAGGAATACAAGGAAAAAGCCATGACCGAGCTGAAGGCTGCCGGCGTGACCTTCCCTGTACAGGTTGACTACTACATTCAGGGCAGCAACCAGACCGCTCTGGATACCGCCAACGTCCTGAAGGATATGTTCTCCGAATGCCTGGGCGACGACTTCGTCACCCTGAAGATCAACACCTACGTTTCCTCCGTTGCGAAGGAAGTCCGGACCCCTCGGAAAGCTTCCATCTTCATCAACGGCTGGGGCGCTGACTACGGTGATCCTCAGAACTACCTGGGTCAGGAAACCTACGGCGACGACAACGCTTACTACTCCAACTCCTACTCCATGATCAACGATGCGACCGATCCGGCCCTGATTGCGACCTACAAGGAATTCACCGAGCTGGTCAATAAGGCCAACGCCATCGTCGACAACATGGATGCCCGTTACGAAGCTTATGCTCAGGCTGAAAAGTTCATGCTGGAGCATGCGCTGTGCATTCCGTGGTACAAGAACATCACCTGGCAGCTCACTCACGTGAACGACTACACCAAGGTCTATGCTCTGTACGGCTGCCAGTCCAACCGTTTCGTGAACTGGGAGACCTCCGTGGACGCCTACACCACCGAAGACTATGAAGCCTTCGCGGCCGCTTACGAGGCAGAAGCCAAATAATTAACCCATGCTAAAGTACACGATCAAAAGACTGCTTCAGTCTCTGCTGACAGTCCTCATCGTGGTTACTATCGTGTTCCTGCTGCTCCGGCTGATGCCAACCGACTATTACTTCGGCGAGGATGAACTGATCAAACTTACTGAGGAACAGAAGGACGACATCCTCCGGGCAGCGGGGCTGAAGGATCCCCCCCTGGTACAACTGGGACGTTTCTACGGCGAAATCCTGACCGGCAAGCTGTTCAAGGGAATCGGCAGCGGTTACGGACTTTCGCGACGGATCATGCATGGGAAACCGGTCGTCGAGGTAATCGGCGACCGGTTCGGGATCTCCATGCGGATGGGTATCATCTCGCTGGCGATCGCTCTGGTGATCGGCATTCCCATGGGAATTTTACAGGCCCGGTACAAGAACGGCGTATTCGATCATATCGGAACTGCTTATACGATTTTTATCAACGCCGTTCCCCGGCTCGTTTCCTATTCCCTGGTATTTATTTTCGGTGTCCGTGTTCTGAAACTTCCTTCCATGTACTCCGTCAAAAATGTGACGGCCTCCAGTATCCTTCCGATAGTCTGTCTCTCGATGGGGTCTATTGCCTCATATGCGCTCTGGATGCGCCGCTATATGGTCGACGATCTGACGAAAGACTATATCAAGCTGGCCAGGATCAAGGGTGTTTCCACGCGGGGTATCATGTTTAAGCACGTGCTCCGGAACGCCTTCGTCCCGATGGCGCAGAACCTGCCGACGACTTTCCTGCTGACGATCGGCGGCTCCCTGCTTGTGGAACGGTTCTTCTCCGTCCCCGGTATGGGCCCTCTGCTGACCGACGCCATCACCCGTTATGACACGAATGTTGTACAGATGCTGGTCATGCTCTATGCCACCCTCGGTATTCTGGGAATGTTCCTCGGCGATATCCTGATGTCTCTGTTTGACCCTCGGATCCGTCTGACCGGAAAGGGTGGTGAAACCCGATGAAGAAAAAGAACAATCCAGCTCCGGAAGTAGAACCCGTGCTGACCGATGTGTCGGGCGAAAGCCTGAAGACCGCGACCGGCATGGACGAATCCGAGCTGTTCTCATTTGTGGAATATCACCCCGAAGAAGCCGAACGGATCGGCTACAGCGAGTATTCCTACTGGAAGAGCGTCTGGCGGATCTTCCTGAAGAAGAGATCCGCCGTGATCATGATGATCATCTTCCTGGCCGTCTTCGTCTTCTCCTTCATTGCACTTGCAATCGGCAAGTACAATTATCAGGAGCTGAAGACCAACCGCCAGACGAAGTTCATCGCTCCCAACGAGGAATACTGGTTCGGGACGGACAATATCGGCCGTGACTACTGGTGCCAGGTCTGGTATGCGACTCAGACTTCCATTAAGCTGGCCGCCATCGTGGCAGTCGGCGAATGCGTGGTCGGCGTCATCCTCGGCCTGCTCTGGGGCTACGTCAGAAAACTGGACCGGCTGTTTACGGAGATCTATAACATCTTGTACAGTGTGCCGACGATCATCTACATGACGCTGATAGCGCTGATGATCGGCCAGACCTTCTGGATTATGTGCGGCACGCTGATCCTGTTCCAATGGATCTATATGGCCAAGAACGTCCGCAACCTGGTGTTCATGTACCGCGACCGCGAGTACAACCTCGCCTCCCGCTGTCTGGGTACCAAGCTCGGAACGATTCTTTCCAAAAACATTCTGCCCTATCTGATCAGCGTGATCCTGCTGCGGCTGGCCCTGGCCATCCCGCAGACGATCGGTTACGAAACCACGCTGAGCTATCTGGGGCTGGGCCTGGGCGTGGAAACGCCTTCTCTGGGTATTCTGCTGCGGAACGCCAAGAACTTCTTCCTGGACTATCCGTACCTGCTGATCTTCCCCGCGGCCATTGTTTCGATCATTACCGTGACCTTCTATCTGGTCGGCAATGCTTTCAGTGACGCGGCGGATCCCCGGAACCACGTGTAAGACAGAAAGGACCGACGTATGGAAAATACCGAGAAAAACGTTATCCTTTCCGCAAAGGACGTGCAGGTTCAGTTCTCCCTCCGCGGAGACAGACTGACCGCGATCCGGGGCTGCTCCCTGGATCTGTATGAAGGTGAAACGCTGGCGATCGTGGGCGAATCCGGTTCGGGCAAATCCGTTTTCACGAAAACCTTCCTCGGCATGCTGGATGCCAACGGTTCCGTAACCGGCGGCAGCATCATGTTCGAGGGCGAAGACCTCGCCAAGTTCAAAACCGAAAAGGAATGGAAGAAAATCCGCGGCGGCAAGATCTCCATGGTCATGCAGGACCCGATGACTTCCTTAAACCCCCTGAAAAAGATCGGCGACCAGGTGGAGGAATCCATCCTGCTGCACCAGAACCTGAGCCGTTCGGAAGCCAAAGCCGAAGCGCTCCGGATGCTGGAAGTCGTCGGGATCCCGGATGCAGCCCGGCGCTACAATCAGTATCCTCACGAGTTTTCCGGCGGAATGCGGCAGCGTGTCGTCATTGCCATCGCGGTGGCCTGCCGGCCCCGTATTCTGATCTGCGACGAGCCTACCACGGCGCTGGACGTGACGATCCAGGCCCAGATCCTGGACCTGATCCGCAACCTGCAGAAGCAGTTCGGCATGACCATCATCTACATCACCCATGACCTGGGCGTGGTGGCCAATGTGGCGGAACGGGTCGCCGTCATGTACGCCGGCCAGATCGTTGAGATCGGCACAGCGGAGGAAGTTTTCTACGATGCATGGCATCCCTATTCCTGGGCTTTGCTCGGCGCCCTGCCTCAGCTGGGTGTAAAGGGCGAAAAGCTGCCGACCATCGACGGCACCCCGCCCAACCTGTTCAACAAGATCAAGGGCGATGCCTTTGCTCCGCGGAACAAGCAGGCTCTCGCGATCGATTTCAAGCTGGAGCCGCCTTTCTTCAATATCACCCCGACGCACAAGGCCAAGACCTGGTATCTGGATCCCCGCGCGCCGAAGATCGAGCAGCCCACTTCCATCAAGCGTTTAAGCGAGCGCATGAACGCGGACTACGGCAGCAGCTTAAAGCACCCACATGAAGATCCGAACCGCGAACCGATCATTACGGTCAAGGATCTGCAGGTTACGTTCGGAACAGGCCGGAAGAAATTCGTGGCCGTCGATGACGTAAGCTTCGAGATCTACCGCGGCGAGACCTTCGCGCTGGTAGGCGAGTCCGGCTCCGGCAAGACCACGATCGGCCGTGCCATCACCCGGATCAATCCGACTTCGGCCGGCGAGATCCTTTACAAGGGCCGCAAGATCAACGGCAAGATCTCCAAGGAGCTGGACCACGAAGTTATCAAGGGCATTCAGATGATCTTCCAGGACCCTCTGGCTTCCCTGAACGAACGTGCCAAGGTCGACTATATTGTCAGCGAAGGCATCATCAACCTGCATATGTACAAGGATGAGGCCGAGCGGGAAGACAAGGTCCAGGAGGCACTCCGCGAGGTCGGGCTGCTTCCCGAATTTGCCTCCCGTTTCCCGCACGAATTCTCCGGCGGTCAGCGTCAGAGGATCGGCATTGCCCGTTCCCTGATCATGAAGCCCGAATTCATTGTGGCGGACGAGCCGATCTCCGCACTGGATGTTTCGATCCGGGCGCAGGTCCTGAACCTGTTAAACGATCTGAAGTCTTCCTACGGCCTGACTTACCTGTTCATTGCCCATGACCTGTCGGTGGTTCGCTTCATTTCCGACCGGATCGCCGTTATTTACAAGGGCAGAATTCTGGAGCTTGCCGAAGCGGAAGAGCTGTTCCGGCACCCGCTGCATCCGTACACCAGGGCGCTGCTGTCCGCAATCCCCAATCCGGATCCGGCTGTGGAACGCAACAAAAAGCTTCTGGTCTACGATCCGACGGCTCACGATTATTCCACGGACAAGCCGGTATGGTGCGAGATCATCCCCGGACATTTTGTCTACGGCAATCAGCGCGAACTGGATGATTACCGGACAAGGCTGTAAACCGGCCTTCTCTCAGGCGGCGCTTCCCCCGCGGGAGCGCCGCCTTTTCCGATCCTGACTGCAGAAGAGGAGGGACTGCATGTTTTTGACCCGAATCAAAACCGCATTAAAGAATCCGGGCGTCCGCCGCGATCTGATCCGGCAGGTCCTGCTGCGGCTGGCCGTCAGCGCGGCCGCCGCCCTGCTCTGGGACCGCTTCTTCGGCTCCGAGGGCCGCGGCGCGGACCTGATCCTTTTGATCGCCGCCGTGATCCTCCTGGCCTGGGCCTGGGGCGGATATCTGCGTCTGGACGGGATCCTGGACCACAATTTAAGCAGCAAAAAACCGCAGGCGCAGACGAAACGCCGCGCCGGCGGCGATATGATCGACTATATTTCCGAAGAACCGGATCCGGTCTCCGAGCTGACCTCCGAAGAGAGGATCACGGTCCGCTTTCTGGCCAGTCTGATCAGCGGTCTGCTGCTCTTTATCCCGGTCATTCTGCTCAGTTTCTGAAGCCGGCTGTTCCTGTCCGGCCGCACTTCTTACCGTCTTAACGGTTCTTTTTCAGCGCCTTCACAATGGCAATGCACGCCGCATAAGCGACACCGGCTATCGGCCAGATAATCCAGCTCCTGTTCCAGGCATTGCTCAGAAAACTCCAGGCTAAAAATCCTGCCGTAACCAGCAGCCAGTAAATTCTTCCGAAGCTGTTGTGCAGTTTTTGGTCTTCCTTCGCTTCCCGGCTGTAGTCTCCCTCTTCCAGCAGCTGCTGAAAACCGCCCCAGATCATTGCCACGCGGACGATCAGCATCACGCCGACAGCAGCCAGAAGAAGCAGCCCGGCCACAGCCGCCACATGATAGAACTCCTTCTCTCCTGCAAAGAGCAGGCTGATTCCCAGCGGGATCACCGACAGCACACAAAGGACGATTCCCAGCGTCAGCTGCCTGGTAAAGACCGGACGGAACTGCTCCCGGCGCTCGGTCACCATGCCCTTGACGCCGTAAAGCGTATCGATCGTTTCCCGTTCCAGAAAGTCATAGCGATTGATTCGCATCGCGGAAGTGATAAAAAGCGCCACCGCACCGCAGATCATCAGAATCAGAATAATAAGACCGAGGCCGCCCGCCTGATTCTCCGTAAGAGAGATCATTTTATATTCCTGCGCGCCGCCCAGGAGGATCAGCATCACCGGAGAGAGAATGCAGAGCAGTACGCCGACTGCTACATTCTTCGCGTTCTTTTCTTTAATCTGTATAAAATCCGATGCTTCTTCCATCGATACGGTTCGGGCTGCCGTCCCAGTATCCGGAAGAGCTGCGCTGTCCATTGATTCCAGATTATCCTTCAGCAGATAATCCGTGCTGACACCGAATATTTCCGATAAACGAAGGATCCGTTCCATATCCGGGACAGACTGGGCGCCTTCCCATTTGGAGACCGACTGGCGGCTGACATTCATCTTCTCTGCCAGCTCTTCCTGCGACCATCCGCTCTTCTTTCTCAGTTCGATTATTTTGTCCGCTAAAATCATTTTTGTGCCTCCTGTGCTGTCTTGTATGCCCTGATTCTACAAAACAGTGCTGTGGCATACCAGCAAGCCGCTTTGGAAATACCGCAACCGGCGGTTGCAAATTGCGATATATTCCGTTTGCGGCTTAATTGTATCACATTTTCTGCTCCCCCGCCGCATTTTGTTGCGGGAAGAAGCCTTTTTGTGATAAAGTAGGAACGCAGCGCAGTCAGCAGGAAAGAAGGATCAGGATGAATAACGAAGCGGAACTCAGCCTTGAGCTTGAAGATACAGAATGGCCTTATACTTATACCGATCATGACCGGACCGTGGTCCGGGCAGTTGTCTTTGACGATGACGGCTTTTTCTATTTTGTACGGGCTGTCCGGGACGACGATTTCGGCATCTCCACCGTGATCGAGACCTCCGGCGGCGGCGTGGAAGCCGGGGAAGACCTGCGCACTGCCGTCAAGAGGGAACTGAAGGAAGAACTCGGTGCCGAAGTCGAAGTCCTCTGCCGGATCGGAACCGTAAGCGACTACTACAATCTGATCCACCGGCACAATATTAACCACTATTTTCTCTGCCGCGTACTGTCTTTCGGGGAAAGACACCTGACGGAGCAGGAAATCGAAGACTATCATCTGACCACGCTGAAGCTTCGCCATGCGGAAGCGATCCGGGAATACGAACGGTGCACCGATTGCCGGCTGGGACGGGTCATCGCGAACCGGGAACTGCCTGTCGTGCGGCAGGCCGGCATGCTGGCTGCCCGGTACGGATGCGAACCGTCCTCCCCTTCCCGGCCCGCGCCGGCGGGTCCCGCTGCGAAAGGAGGCTCTTCCACGCTATGAAGCTCATCGATCTGTTCAGTCTTCAGGGCACTTTGTTTGCCATGATGCTGATCGGCGCGCTGTTAAAGAAAAAAGGAACGATCGACGATAACGGAAAGCGCTGTCTGAGCGATCTCTGCATCCATGTCATCATTCCCTGCAATATTTTCAAATCCTGTCTGATCGATCTTCAGCCGGGGATTTTCCGGACCTGCGGTCTGCTGCTGGTTTCGGCCGTTCTGCTGCAGCTTCTCGCGCTCACGCTTAACCGTTTTCTATACAACCGCTATCCGGAGCAGAAGAAAAAAGTGCTGCAGTACTGCACGATCGTCCCCATGAGCGGTTTTCTCGGCAATCCGATCGCCGAAGGGCTCTACAGCTCCGTCGGGGTGCTCTACACCTCCATCTTTCTGATCCCGATGCGGATCATCATGTGGTCCGTCGGCACCACTTACTTTATTGCCGGCCAGACCGTCGATAAGAAGAAAGTGCTTAAAAACGTTCTGACGCATCCCTGCCTGGTAGCGATCTACCTGGGGCTGATCTGCATGGCTACGCAGGTCCGTCTTCCCGGTATCGTCACTGATACCGTCCGCTACATCGGCAGCTGCAATTCCGCGCTGACCATGTTCATCGTCGGAACGATCCTTGCGGATGTCAGGCTGCCCAGCATCTTCAACCGGGACACGCTGCTGTTCAGCGGGCTTCGGCTGATCCTGCTGCCGGCTGCCGCATTCGGGCTCGGTACCCTGCTCGGGCTGGAATCGGTCTCGCTCGGCGTCAGTGTTCTGATGACCGGCATGCCGGCCGGTGCGACGGCCGCCATCTTTGCCGCGCGCTACGACAGCGACGCGCCTTTTGCTACCAAGTGCGTCGTCATGTCCACCTTGCTGTCTATGATCACGCTCCCGATCTGGAGCTGGATCGTAGGCTGATCCCTGCCGCTCCGGGCCGCGCATTGTTTTTTTCAGGAGATCTTTCTGCTCTTCTGTTTACCGCGGATCCGGTTCAGGATCAGTATGGCACCTGTCAGCAGCACCAGACCTGCGGCCAGGGCGATCCAGGGCGTTAAGGTAAATCCCGCAATCAGATATCCGACCGCACACACAGCTGCCACCAGCGTCGCATAGGGCAGCTGTGTTTCCACGTGACGGATATGCCGGCAGCCCGAACCGGTGGAGGACAGGATCGTCGTGTCGGAAATCGGGGAGCAGTGGTCACCGTACACCGATCCGGCCAGTGTTGCACCGAGAGCCGGCACCAGATAAACACCGGCTCCGGAGGCGCTGCAGATCATGGTCACGATAGGGATCAGCATGCCGAAGGTCCCCCAGGAAGTGCCCATGGAGAAGCTCATCAGCGCCGCGATCACGAAGATCAGGAAAGGCAGAAAACCCAGAGGAAGATTTGCGGTACTGACAAATCCCGAAATATAGACGCCTGTTCCGATCAGCTGACGGCAGACCCCGCCAAGACTCCAGGACAGGATCAGGATCAGCATCGGCGGAACGATATTGCCGATACCGCTGACAATCGTTTCGATCATTTCCTTCGGCTTCATCAGGCGGCGGGGCAGGTAAAGCAGCGCAGCCGTAATCAGACCGGCAAAAGCCCCCAGTGTGAGTCCGGCTGTCGGGTTGGTACCGATCGCCTCCGAAAAGCTGACTCCCTCGAAGAATCCGCCCACGTAAGCCATGCCCAGAATCGCGCAGACGATCAAAACCAGGATCGGCAGTACCAGATCTATGACCCGGCCGGGCTTCTCCTTTTGGGCCTGTTCGCTTTCCTCTTCCGCCGCGGAAGCTCTGGCTGCCTCTTCCGCCTTCTTCATGGGGCCGAAATCCTTTCCGCTTAAGCTCAGAAACAGGACCATGCCTATCGTCAGCAGCGCGTAAAGGTTGTAGGGAATCGTCTGCAGAAACAGGTTGAAACCGCCGGTCTCGCTGACCTCGCTGGCCACCGCGACCGCCCAGCTGGAAACCGGAGCAATGATGCAGATCGGGGCAGCTGTCGCATCGATCAGATACGCCAGCTTTTCGCGGGAGATCCGCAGTCTGTCCGTCACAGGACGCATGACCGTTCCGACCGTAAGACAGTTAAATCCGTCGTCGATAAAGATCAGGATCCCGAGCAGCGACGTCGCCAGCGCTGCCGAACGCCTGTTTTTGAGCCTCTTTCCGGCCCAGCGTCCGTAGGCTTCGCTTCCGCCGGATTTTGACACCAGCATAACGACCGCCCACAGCAGCCCCAGGAAAATGATCATGTAGGCATTGTCCGCGATCTTGGTGTACATCATATCAAAAGCCGTTGCTATCGCGGAGACGAAACCGCCCCCGCTGCAGACCGCATAGATGATCGTTCCCGAAAACAGCCCGGCCAGCAGCGACGAATAAACTTCTTTTGTTACCAGCGCGAGCACGATCGCGATCAGGGGAGGCAGCAGTGAAATCCATCCCGCTTCAACCATTGTAAATTCCATTGTATATTCCTCCGTATCTGTCTGAATTCCTTCACAGACTGTACTGTTGTGTTTCGATCTTAATCTGTTTTTATTATAGCGGTCTCCCCGGAAAGCGTCAAGGCTGAGCCGGGAAGACCGCAGGTTGCCGGCAGTAAGACAGCTTCCCTTACGGTTGTCTTCTCAGACGTAATCAAGAAAATTGCTTTTTCTGCCGCAGGCAGCGCTTCGGTTTTTTCACCTCCTCGTCAGGGGAGGGGAAGGGAGCTTGCAGGCCGGCAGCGCCCGTGCTATACTTTCTGCATCAGACCGGAACGGAGGAATCGATCATGTGGGAAAACCTGAAGAACCGTTTTAGAAAGGATAAGCCGCCGGCCGAAACGTATGACGCGGAGAAACTTCGGCCTGCCATCCGTTCCAGCATCTGTACCGGAGAGAAAACCGCCGGATTTACCGAAATCGCAAACGGACGCTTTCACGAGGTCATGCTCATAAGAAATGACGCGGACCTGGAAGCCTTCCGCAGACGGTACGGAATAGAAGGAGAGATCCGGATCATCTACTGAATCCGCCGTACAAACTGCCAAAGCGGCTGTGAAAAAACGATTGACACGTTTCTTCACAGCCGCTGTTTGTTTGCCCGCTTCCGTATCGCAGCAGGCGACGGCACCGGTCAGCCAAAAGCTCTTAACCGGACGGATCCGTCAGTCTTTCAGCGCTTCCGCCGTCTTCTCATAGAACGCCAGGCTCTCCGGATTCGACAGGGCATCGCGGTTCCCGACCGGGCGGCCGTTCAGGATATTCGTGACCGCACCTTCCACCTTCTTGCCGTTTAAGGTCGTCGGGATCTCCGGTGTCTCGATCGTGACAGCCGGGACATGGCGAGGCGAAGCCTTGGTCCGGAGCGTCGTCTTGATCTTCTTCACGAGCTCATCCGTCAGGGTGTAGCCCGGCTGACACTTGACGAAGAGAATGACCCGCTGATCGCCGTGGTAATTCTGGCCGACGGCCAGGGAATCCTCCACCTCGGGCAGGGAGTTGACGATGTTGTAGATCTCCGCCGTGCCGATACGCACGCCCGAAGGCTTAAGGACCGAGTCGCTGCGGCCGCAGAAGGTCAGGCCGCCGGTGTTGCCATGGATAATGACGTAGTCGCCGTGGCGCCAGACGCCCGGATACACGCCGAAGTAGGCGTTGAAATAGCGCTGTCCGTCGGGATCATTGAAGAAATAGATCGGCATGGACGGGATCGGCTTTTCGCAGACCAGCTCGCCTTCCGTGTCGCGGATCGGCTTGCCGCTGTCGTTGTAGCATTCCACCTTTTCGCCCAGACCGAAGGCCGCCAGCTCGCCGCTGTAGACCGGGATCATCATGTTGCCGATGCCGAAGCAGCCGTTGATATCCGTGCCGCCCGCGATCGAATTGAAGTGGTAGTCCTCCTTGATCTCGCGGTAGACGAAATCCCAGCCCTCATCCGACAGAGCCGAGCCTGTCTGGGAAATAGCCTTAAGCGCTGACAGATCCGCATGCTCCTTCGGGCTGAAGCCGTGCGCGATCAGCATGTGGATATAGCTCGCGGAAAGGCCGAAATCCGTGACCTTTTCTTCTTCCAGCACCTTCCAGATCGCGGCATCGTCCGGATAGGAAGGGTTGCCGTCGTAGAGCACCAGTTCGGAGCCCGTGCCCAGCGCCGCTGCCTGCCAGTTCCACATCATCCAGCTGCAGGTCGTGATATACAGCAGTTTGCTGCCGGCCTGGATATTGCAGTGCAGGGTCAGTTCCTTTAACTGATTGGCCAGGATGCCCGCATGCGACTGGACCATGCATTTCGGCTTGCCGGTCGTACCGGACGAGAACATGACGAAGAGCGGATGCGAAGCTTCGACCTGTTCAAATTCAAATTTTTCCGGAGCCGGAACCAGATAGTCCTCAAAGCGGACCGCATTCGGGATGCCTTCCAGGACCGGTTCGCCGGCATAGTGCACGATCAGGACCCGTTTTAAGGAAGTCATGCGGCGCGCCATCTCCTTCACATTGTCCAGGGAGGAGAAGGTCTTGCCTTTATAGCGATAGCCGTCAGTTGTGACCAGGACCTTCGGTTCGATCTGCCCCAGACGGTCCACGGCCGCATTCGCCCCGATATCGGTCGCGCAGGAGCACCAGACCGCACCGACGGACGCCGCTGCCAGCATGGCAATGATGGTCTCCGGCAGATTCGGGAGATAGCCGGCCACGGTATCGCCGGGCTTTAAGCCTTCTTTGCGGAAAGCGGTCGCAAGGCTCTTCACCTGCTCCAGCAGTTCGCGGCGGGTCAGGGTCCGGCGCATGAAATCCTCTCCGCGGAACGTGATCGCCGTCCCGTCCGCATCACAGTAGCGCAGGATATTTTCCGCATAGTTCATCTTCGCGCCGACAAACCATTTCGCCCCGGGGAAGCGGGTCAAATCGTCCACGACGCAGTCGTAGGGCCGTGAACAGATCACGTCGAAATAGTGCCACAGGGCATCCCAGAAAGCCGGAATATCTTCCACGGACCAGCGGTACAGTTCGGGATACTCATGAAAATCCTTGCCGCAGCGCTTATTGACATAGCGCATGAAATCCGCCATACGGCAGCCGTTTTTTACTTCCTCCGAAGGTTTCCACAATAATTTCTGCATGTTGTTTCCTTTCTGCGCTCCTCTGATTTTCGGGAGCTGTCAGTGTAGCTGACGGGAATATGTTATAGTATACCACAATCCGCGGTATTATTTCATCCCTCTTCTTACCATTTCTTTTACGCAGAATGTTGCGACGTCATTCGCGAACTTGCCCGGGCCGAAGCCGGCATCGAAGCCGAGCTCCTTCGCCAGCTCGTGCGTGATCCGGGCTCCGCCGCAGCACATGACGCATTTGGAGCGCATGCCCTCGGCCTCCGCAAGCTCGATCAGCTCGGTCAGGTTCTTGATATGGATATTCTTCTGGGTCACGGTCTGGCTGACCAGGAGGACATCCGCGTTTACTTCGCGGGCCTTCTGAAGGAATTCCTCGTTGGGGACCTGGCTGCCCAGATTGTAGGCTTCGATCATCTCGTAGCGTTCCAGGCCGTAGTGTCCCGCAAAGCCCTTGCGGTTCATGATCGCGTCGATGCCGACCGTGTGGGCGTCCGTTCCGGTCGAAGCACCGATGACGACGATCTTCCGGCCGATATGCTCCCGGATATACTCGTTGACCTCTTCCATCTCCATGGCGACATCTTCGATCGCCTGGATCTTGATCTTGGTATAGTCGATCGTGTGCGACAGGGAGCCGTAGATCACATAGAACGTGAATTCCTTGTCCAGCGTGCCCGCGTAGGCCACGTTTGGCTCCTGCAGACCCATCTGGCGGCTGATGATGCGGGCAGCCTCCATGCCCCGGTCGTTGTTCGGCACGGGAAGCGTGAGGGAAACCTGAACCTTGCCGTCGTTCATGGTGTCGCCGTAGGGTTTCAGTTTGGTCAGATCCAGTGTCTTGTCAAAGTCCTTTGCGGACATATCATAGAGACCCGAACTCATTTCGCCGCCTCCTCTCTCCGCATTTCCTCAATGAAGGGGTTGAAATAGCGCTCCGACTTGCGGACCACGCCCTCCAGGCCCTTGCCGCCGTCCTGCGGCCGCTTGATGTCCGCGAACACGCCCTTTTCCAGCGTGGCAAACAGGCCGTTCTGTTCGATCTCGGCCAGCAGCGAAGCCGCCTTCTGCAGCACTTCTGCAGCACGGCTGCGGATGATGCCGCCTTCCCTGAATTCGATCTCGCTGCCGAAGTCCGCCATGGTGCGGAAAATGTACTGCGCGTTCTCGATCGCGAGGGCACGGTCGGACATGAACGGCGTGTGGATCGCTTCAGTCATCATGCCGAGCAGGTGGATCTTCTGGCCGGTCAGGATCGTCACCATGTTGAACAGGGCGTCCTGTACGTGGCCCCGGAAGATATTGCCGGTCATGAATTTCGTGGGCGGCATATATTTCAGCGGCGCCTTCGGGAAGATCTCTCGGGCCATCTGCGCCTGCGCCAGCTCATAGAGGAAGGCGTTCGGCAGGGCCGGATCCATCTCAAAGGCGTGGCCGAGGCCCATCTGTTCCTCGGGCAGGCCCGCGCAGACCGCAAACTGCTCGTTCAGGAACTGGCTGGCCAGCACCGTATGCGCCTCTTCGTAGGCATCGGCGGTGGTCAGGTAGTTGTCCTCGCCGGTATTGATGATGACCCCCGCGAAGCTGTTGATCACGCGGGAGAAAGACGGGTCGATGATCGTCCGCTTCATGTTGATAGCGCGGAACAGGATGCCGTAGAGCGCGTCGTACAGCAT